>Ga0308158_10001384_pt1 | contig 26431 bp, 29 predicted proteins | sample PhyBR2_FD_201038 | JGI IMG/M metagenome (GOLD analysis project Ga0308158, IMG submission 201038) | Phyllosphere microbial communities from UC Gill Tract Community Farm, Albany, California, United States - DLSLB.R2 | ecosystem: Host-associated > Plants > Phyllosphere > Unclassified | place: USA... | reverse complement strand
ATCCTCACGGACAAAGAGTTTCACACCCAAAAGATGCGCCTGCTCGGCAACTCCTAGGATCTCCGCATTCTTCTGCTAGGGGCAGAACTGGACCCCACAGGACCTACTCCGAGACGACCGCGGTCAGTTCGTCAACGCGAGTGGTCGTGGCAGTCCTCTTGGCGCGTTCAAGTCCCTGCTCTGCTGAGGCCTTGGTTTTGTAGCCCTCTGAGGTCATCACGATATCGCCGTTGGAGGCTTTCAATCGGAACCTGAAACCGCCCGACTGGTCTGCATAAAGCTCGTACTTGCCTGACATAGTGCCCCCTGACCTTAATAAGTCCCCAGACGGTTTCGCTGGTAGAGCATCAGGCTACAGCCTGTCGTGCTCTTGTCTCTCTTGTCTACTGATAGTGAGAGCCCGATTCCGGACAGCTAAACGTCTGACCTGCGAAAACGCTCCACTCTGGGTAAGAGTATCCCGTAATACGCCCATGCCGGTCCCCGCACTGGAACCGCGAAGACCAGTTGGGGGACTGTATGGAGAGCACCAAAGTCGAGCGTGGCAAGTACACCGTGATGCTGCGTAAAGACAGCATCAATCACCTTGTCTGTTATCCGCATGCGCGCGTTGAGCCTGCCGACGCCCGAGCGGCCCTGGCTGCCGTACTTGATCTCGCATCCGGCAACGAAACCCGTTGCTGGTCGATATGACCGTGACAGCGTCACTGAGCCGTGAGGCCCAGGCAGTGTTCAATCAGCGCTGTGCCACCCGTATCGCACTGCTTGGCACCAGCCCGGTCGACCGCATCCTCGCCAACTGGGTCCTCAGCGCACAAAAGCAGCCTTGCCCGAAACGCTTCTTCAACTCCGCTGACGAGGCCGCGAAGTGGCTGCTGGCGGACACTGCTGTCGAGCCCTGACCCGGAGCATTCATCTCCCTGTCATATGCCGCTGGTAGGGTCCGGTCATGAATGAACTCACAACAGCGGCGATAACGTCCACCGCCCGCGACCTCGCCGGCCGCGCTGGATATGATCCTGGGTTCCTGGGTCCTGCCGTTGCTGTTCCCACGCTGGACAGCGTGAAATCAATGCTGCTGCCCTACACGCACTTCTCCGTGCTGATGCGCCCAGACAAACGCCTTGCAGCTGTCACCGCGTTGATGATGGACGGTAAGAGGCTAATCGACCTGACCCGGGCAGGCATCCCGTGGCGGCTGGACCCGCGCATCCCAACCGACCAGCAGACCGGGGAACAGGTCTACGCCCGCAACGACATCGACCGCGGCCACCTGGTCAGGCGCGCTTCGGCTGTGTGGGGAGACTCCCAGGCAGAGGCAGCCCAGGCGAACGAGGACACATTCCACTACACAAACGCGGCCCCACAGGCGGCGAAGTTCAACCAGGGCGCCGAGCTCTGGCTGGGCCTGGAGTCCTACCTCCAGGAGAACGCCGCCGACAACAGCCGCAAAATCACTGTGTTCACCGGACCCATCTTTGGTGCCAAGGATCCGATCTACCGCGGCGTGGACATCCCGCTGAAATTCTTCAAGGCCGCCGTCTTCCTGTACCAGGGCCAGCTGGCCGCCACCGGCTACGTCGTGAACCAAACTGAAGTCCTGGCTGATCTTCCGGATGTCCCGAAGCCTGGCGTCACGGAAGAACCTCCCCCACCGGGACAGTTCCGAACGTTTCAGGTCCCCATCAGGGACATCGCAGCCCTGACCGGGCTGGATCTGGAGCAACTCGTGGCCGTGGACCGGATGCCGATCGCAGCAGCACTACCGACTGCCCGGGTGACCTCTACCTGGCGGGAACTGCACTCCCCCGAAGACCTCGACCTGGACCTCGACCTCCGCAGCTAGCTGTATTGACCTGAGAGGTTGGTGACGCGGCTGGCTGGCGTCTGACCTTTGAGTGCAGTGTGGGCTCGATGGTGATTGTAGGCATGGAGCCAGTCGGGGAAAGCAGCAACCCGCTCGGCTTCTGAGCGGTAGGGGCGGATGTAGGCCCATTCCTCGAGCATGGTGCGGTTGAACCGTTCGACTTTGCCGTTGGTTTGTGGCCTGTAGGGGCGGGTGCGTTTGTGTTTGATGTCCGGGCCCAGCGCTTCGGCGAAAGCATGGGACCGGTAGCAGTTCCCGTTGTCAGTCAGAACACGCTGGACGGTAGCTCCGTGTTCTTTGAACCAGGCGTTTGCCCGCACCCAGAAGTCTGCTGCCGTTTCCTTGGTTTCGTCAGTGAGGATCTCGGTGTAAGCCAGTCGTGAGTGGTCATCCACGGCATTGTGGAGGTAGTGGTAGCCAGGCCGGCGGTTGGCCTTGGTGCCGGTCTTGTTCTTCCAGCCAGCGGTCCTGCCCACGACTCGGTGTCCGCCGCCATCGGGGATCCGGCCCAGCTTCTTGATGTCCACGTGGACCAAATCCCCGGGCCTGTCGTGTTCGTAGCGGCGGATCACTCGTCCTGTGCCGCGATCGAGCCAGGTTAGTTTCGCCAGCCGGTAGCGGGACAGGACCCGGTGGACGGTCGAGGGGTGCGGGCCCAGCAGATAGCCGATCCTGGCAGGGCCCCACCGGCGGTTCACACGCACGGCGATGATCCTCCGCTCGGTACGCGTAGCAGTCCTGCGGGGCGAGGAATGTGGCCGACTCGAACGGTCCTCCATTCCTTCGGGTCCCTCCTCGCGGTAGCGCTTCGCCCAACGTTCAGCGGTCGGGACCGAGACCTGAAACCGCTCCGCGGCACGGCGCAGGCTCCAGCACTGATCAACAACGCACTGCGCGAGCTGCAACCGGCCACGAGGAGTGAGGAAAGCGTTAGGGTGGGACACGAAGACCTCCGTGTGTGGAAAAGGACTCTAGACAAGCCCCACTCCACCCGGAGGTCTTCTTCATGTCACCAAACCACGCCGAGCGTCACTAACGTCAGTGGTCAATACAGCTAGCCGGGCAGTGTAAAGAAGCTCTTCGGATCATCGGCGCCCAACAGATCGTGGTGAAACGCGATCGCGTCCACGGGCCTTGTGTCCACGAACAGCACAGCAACGTCCCGGGAATGCACCACGCTGTACCGGACAGGTCCGTCGAGCCAGGAGTGGATGCCGGTGTACTCCTCGACAAACAACCCCTCCCCGAGCAGACCCCGCTCATCGAGCAAGTCATAGACAAGATTCCAGGCGAGATCCATCAACTCATGGATGGCTGCTTCCACTGTTGGAGCTGTCATGCCTCCATGGTGCTCCCGGGCACTGGCAGGATTGCGGACGATCGGGGGTGTGTCCTGGGCGGGCTAGGGGGACGGCTGCGGCGCGAGAGCTACCGGCGGGAGCCGACTTCCTGATGCCAGTAGTTGGCGTCGTGGCTTCGCACTTGGAGTATCGCATCGGGCTGCCACGGTGCCGGCCACAGTTGTACGAGATAGTCGTCAACGGTGCCTTCTTCCAGCTCTCCGGCCTGACCTTCGTCCCGGCCCCGGGCGCAGACCCGCACTCGGTAATAGGAGCCCGGGGGAATGCTGAGCGGTCCTGTGTCCGTGCCTGCCCAGGTACTCCAGGTCGCTTGGTGCCCTTCCGGCACCTCAATGGACACCTCCACGATGTCTTCCCACTGGGGAGCATCGAGGGCCGGCTGGGAGTCCCATAGAACCATGCGGACGGGTGAGCCTCCGGACCGGCGGGCGAGGTTGATGTGCATTCCTTGGGGATTGGCAGCACCCACGAGCCCGTTGACCTGTCCCTGGTAGGAACGGTCAAAATCCCCGTCGAAGTACCCGTCCTCACCCCAGGTGATGTCCAACTGCCCGTAGTCGGTGTACATGACTTGATCCAACAGCACCTGTTCCACACGGGCCAGCGTAGCTTCAGTGTGCTGGTCTGATCTCCAGGACGACGCAGTTAGACTGGGCCGGGTAAGGACGGATTGGGGGATCCGCGGCGGCATGGCCGCTGTTCCGCTGGTCGGTCGCAGCCAGCGAACCCAGGACGGCAATGACTTTCTTCCAGGACTATTCGATCCCGGCACCGCCTCCCCGCCCACGCACACCGCAGTTCACACCGCCACCCTGGGTGGCGCCGCCCCGCTACGAACTGCCGGCCATCGTCCCCGTGGGCCGGTTCGTCCACCAGTCCCCGACCTTTGTGCTGGCCATTGAAGCCGTCAAGGTCTACTCCACCGGATGCAGCTTTGAGGTGACCTGGATGCTTCGCCGCACCGACCAGGAGGACCGGAAGTGGGCGGAAACCAATGCAGTCTTTCACCGTCCGGCACCGCAGCTGCGAGACGGTGGAGTTCCAACGGGCTCGCTGCTTCTGTTCGGCATGGAATTCCCGGACGGCACCAAGGCCAGCACCTCGTCCCTGGCGATGTACGAGCCAAAATCGCTGGACCAGGAACCTGACGGGCCGGTCTTCGAATACCGGCCCAGGGGCGGCAACGGCGGGGAAGACGACATGTCCGCGAACGGCGCGCTGAGGCTGTGGCCGCTGCCTCCGGCCGGGGACCTGCGGTTGGTCTCCCAGTGGACCGACATGGGCATGCCCGAAAGCTCTATCACTCTTAATGGCGCCCAACTCCGTGAGGCTGCTGCGAAAGCCCAAAAGTATTGGCCGGAGGACGAGCAGTCATGAGGGTGCAAGACAACCTGGTCCTGACTGTGCTCTTCGCGCCGTCTTCTTTTACATCTTGTACGGGGTCATGCGCGCCGCACTCCGTGACGGCATCCTCCACCCCGATGAGCGGCGGCCAAAGGCCGGTGTTGGAGTCGACAGCGGCGGACACAGGGTATGAGCGCCCGTGGCTGGTTCCTGGCCATCATCGGCACTGCCCTCGTTGTCTTCGTCCTTCCGTACATTCTGGCGGCGTTCGGTCTGGCGCCCAATGGCACTGAGACACTGATTCTCGTTGTGCTGCTCTGGGCCGGTAGCTGGTTGCTGGGCAGCCGGAGGACCTCAAAACGCGCCGACCAGTGAAGCACAAACTCTGGCTTGTATGCGCGGTAATTCTGGTTCTTGCTGCCACTGCCTTCTTCGCTGTGCGCTCCGCCGAGGACAAAGTCACCGACCGAATGCTGTCACAGGCAGGACGCTTCACCATCCCGGCTAACTGGAAGCTGACCCGGGAGACTGTCCGCCCCGAGCGGTTCATGTGCATCAGTACGAACCCATGCCCCAGCCTTCATCGGACCTGGGAAACCGGAAAAGAGCTCACGGAGGATGACATCACAGCGGTCTTCTCCGGGGTTGACTTCGGGATGAAGGCGGACGAACCGTGTAAGCGGCGGTCGAACGACATCGGCGACACCCCTATCTGCATCTCAAGGGGCACGGACGGAGAGTTTGACTATTGGTTCACTGTCTTCAGCCCCGCACCAGGCGAACCTCAGCGCGCGGTCCTGAGCGTCCGGCCCCACTATGTGCCGGACTAGCTCCTCCTGGTCGCCGGTCTCCGTGCCCTCTTCGATCTCGCCGGCAGCGATGCGCTCAGCTGTCCGCTGGTACGCCTGGTCGATGTAGTCCTCGACGTCCTGGCGACCAATGCGCCACAGGCCCCTTGCACCGACCTGAAAACCGCGCAATTCACCGGTCCTGATGAGACCCTGCACGAGGCTTTGCTTCACCGTTCAGTTCTTCAGCAACCTGCGCCAGAGTCAGGAAGCGGGGCGGGTTCGGTTGGTCAGTCACCAGGTCATCCTATGGGGTCTGGAACCCGCCCACACCGGCGAACACGGGCGGTCTCCGGCATCCATTCTCGGACCTACGCTGAAGGTCAGGGTCCGGGCGCCGGGCCAGGATCAGGAAGGGTGGGGGAAGACGCAGGTTTCAGGGTCCGTAAGCCCATGTGCCGGCTCCCGATGATGGCTATGCATCGTACCGGGAGTCAGGGCATCCAGGGGTCAGGCACTCAAGTAGCGCCAGTTTCCATTTCTCAGCTTGCCCCTGGTCCGGTTCATGGTAGACGCGCTCCCACGTGGGGTACGCCGTCTCACCGCAGAACGGACACACGGCGGTGTAGGTGCGCCGCTCTTCCGCCGAGAATTCACGATCACCTTCCATCTCATAATGCTAGAACGACGCGGCCTGCGCCGGTCCAGGCGGGCAAACGGTTCACCGGACCCAGTGCAACAGGCGCAGGCCACGTGGAGTGTTTATTCGTAGTGTCCACCACCGTCAGAGCCTGGTTCCGGACTTTGCCGGCGGGAGATTAAGACAGTGACGGCACAGGCGGCTGCGAGAACCAGCATGCTGCCCAGCCAGCCGGCGGTCAGCACGAACTGGGTCCATCTATCCATGTTTTCGAACGGCGTCAGGGATTGCCCGGCAACCACCACCTTCCCCGAGACCTGCCGGGTAACGACAGCCATCCTGAGGCCAGGCTCCGGCTGCCAAGTCACGGCGTCAGCCCCTGCGGTGCGGGTCGTGTCCAGAACCCCGGCCGGAAGATCCGGCACATCTCCGTGCAGCGTCACCGTCGTGGAGACCGGTTTATTGTCTTCCCCGTAGACGATGACAAAGATGCCGCGGCCCGGGGTTGGTTCCAGGCGCGGCCCGGTGACAGGCTCGGATCCAATGTTCTGGACCTGCGCCGCGGCGGCCGCTGCCGGCGCATCGTTGACCTCCTGGCGGCCAATATGCTGCAACGTCAGGTACACACTCCCGAAGACAATCGTGACGATGAGAGCGGCTGCCACCCAGCCCACAATTCTCTGCATGCGATAATCATGCACCCGGCCGGGAATCTCACATCAGGGCTGCCCCCGGGGCTGTGCGTGGACTTCTACGTTGGATCTTCGTCATTGGCGGCCGCTTCGATCCAGTCGATGGCTTCGTCAGGGAGGACAACTCCATCTGCTTCATCGCTTTCATCCCACCAGGGATCCCCCACCGGTGGCCCACCGGCACCGGCAATTTCCAGGATGATGCCATGGGGAACGACATCGCCGTTGTTGTCCACCAGCCACTGCTGTGTGGAGGGCTGAAGCTTTGGCCACCACTGTTGGATGTTCACGCCTCAGTTTCCCACCCGGGCAAAACAGGGGCCATCCCCGAAGTGTTTGTTCTATTTGGTGGCGAGGTCTGTGCGGCGGAACGTGCCCGCGATGGAGAGTTTCCGTCCGTACTCGATGGATCCGTACCGGAACAGGTGCACGGCCAGACGCAGGATCAGAATTCCGACGACAAAGAGCTCGACGATGACGATGCCGGCCTCCAACGGGCTCAGGGTGCCGAATCCGTTGCGGAGCAGCGCTGTGACCGGTGCGGTGAGCGGGAAGTAGGTGAAGACCTGGACGATCAGCGCTTCAGGGTTGGAGATGACCATGCTGAATGTGTAGAAGGGGATGAACATCATGGCCATCAGCGGTCCGAAGATGGTGCCGGCTTCCTTGGCGGTCGGCATGATCGCCCCGATCGCGACCAGCACGCCTGTGAACACCGTGAACCCGCCGATGAGCAGCAGTGCGCCGGTGATCATGGGACCGGGCTCGAAGACCAGGGAGGACAGGTTCATCTCCGGCAGGGCCAGTGAATCGCGGAAGAACAGGTAGGCCAGCCCGACCGGGGCCAGGAACACCAGGACCTGCACGAGCCCGACCATGAACAGGGAGATGATCTTGCCCGTGATCAAGGTGGTCGGGTTCAGGGTGGTCAGGATCATCTCCGTGACCCTGTTCTCCTTCTCCTCCAGGGTGGAGTTCAGCATCAGGTTCGACAGCAGGATCATCGAGACATAGAAGACGACCAGGAACAGCAGCGGCGGGATCACTCCCCCAATGCCGGCGGCGACCTGGCCATTCTTATAGGTCTCCGAGTCGAACTTCACGGTCCCGGTCAGGGCAGCGGTCAGTGCCGGGTTCTTCACCTGGTACTGCGCCGAGGCCTCCAGCAGCTGCTTTGCCACCGCCTCGTACTTGCCGTTCTCGAACATGCCCTTGTCGGCCCCGTAGACCTTCACCGGTTCCTTGGTCGGGTCGGCCGGGTAGGCGAAGTAGGCCTCGCTCGTCCCGTTCTTCACGGCCTCGATCGCGGCCGCCGAATCAGAGGTCACAGTGCCTCCGGCAGCCTGTGCCCCGGCCGGTGCGATGATCCCGGAGGCGTCGGTGTAGCTGAAGGAGAACTTGGCGTTCTTCTGCGCGTCCGCGCTGGCGTGGGAGCTGGAGTTGGAGGCGTAGATAAGGGCGAACACCAGGATCAGCAGGACCGGGATCGCCAGGGTGGCGACCGCGAAGCCGCGTTTCTTGATCGTCCGGATGAACTCGAAAGCGACCACGGTGCCGAGGTTGTGCCGTGCCAGTGCCATTACTTTGCCTCCGCCAGTTCGTGCTGTTCGCCGTAGACCTTGATGAAGATCTCGTCCAGGGAAATCCTCGCCGGGGTAAAGGATCGGAGACTGACCCCGGCCTCGACGAGCTCGCGCAGGACTTTCTCCTCCGAGGCCCCCTGTCCGGGCGCGAGCTCGGCCCGGCCCTCACTGACGGAGATGACCTCGTACAGGTCCGAGGGAGGCAGGACGCCGTCGTAGGTGACCCGGTAGACGGTGCCTCCGAACTCTTCCTGGACTTCCTCGACGGTTCCGTAGGCGCGTGAGACCCCGTCTTTGAGCAGGATTACCCGGTCGCAGAGCCGTTCGACCTCTTCCATCTGGTGGGTGACCATGATGACGGTCGCCCCGGCCCGCTTGTGCTCTTCGATGATGTCCATCAGCAGGCGCCGGTTCACCGGGTCAAAGCCCTTGGTCGGTTCGTCCAGGATCAGCAGCTCCGGGTTGTTCATGATGGTCACCCCGAGCTGGACCTTCTGCTGCTGACCGCCCGAGAGCTTGTCCAGCCGCGTCTTGGCTTTCTCGGGGATGCCAACCCGCTCCAGATAAGACTCCGACCAGGACCGGGCCGCGGCCTTGGACAGGCCCTTAAGTCTGCCGAAGTAGACCATGACGTCCAGGACGGGTTCCTTCTTGTACAGGCCGCGCTCCTCCGGCAGGTACCCGAGCCGCGCACCGTCGCGGGGTTCGAAGACTTTCCCGCCGATGTGCAGGGTCCCGGCCGTCGGCTGGTAGATGCCCAGCAGCGCCCGCAGCGTCGTGGTCTTCCCCGACCCGTTGGAGCCCAGGAACCCGAAGGTCTCCCCAGCGTGGACGTCGAACGACAGATCCCGGATGACCGTCGTATCCCCGAAGTCCATCCGGAAGTCCTGAATGTGCACAAGCGGCTCCGCCGCGTCCCCCAACGTCATAATCCCAGCCTAGCGCTCTCCCGGGACAACGCAGCCAGGACCCGGCAGGCCGCACACAATCGTTTCCGTTCGTCCCGTCCCAAAACAGAGGCAGAAGTCTCTGACATTGACGTGAAGCAGGCCCAGCACGAGGGCCTGCTGCCGGAGACCAGAGCAATGGGAAGCGAGCGCTTCGCTGTTCCTCCCGTTGACAGCGAAGCGCTGCCCTGGATGATGCTGTGCAAGGGCAGCCAGGACATCGGTGCCTTTAAAATTGCCGCTGCTGGCCGCGGCACCATGAAGACTGCGCTGGTCCAGGAAATGGCCGAGCGCATCCGGGCGACTCAGGTCGACGAGCTCATCTTCACGGCAGAGCTTGGGCAGCCAACCGGGCCGGCAATACCAGAAAGATCTACCAATACGACGGAACCTTCTGCGACCTCAAACCCGAACCAGACGAAGCCCTCACAGATGTTGCAGCCACCGGGGTGGCCGCAGGCTGATGATGCTCCGTGAATTCATGGAGACGACGACGGATGGCCAAGACTCGGTGCAATCACGACCTTTAGCCGCCTCACCGCAGAACGGCGCCCGGTCTTCGCCGCACTCAGCCAGCATCCCCTGGGAAGCGCCTTCAGGCCGGGCTAGCAGACTAATGAGGATTGCCGTCCGTGAGGCACGCGCAAGACCGAGGTGCAGACGGCCGTAGCGGGTCGGCACCGCTCCGGCACATAGTCGTTTAAGGACACGGACCTGGGGGAATGCGAATAACAGGTGAGTGGCGGTACTGCGATCCTTGCATTATCAGGCAAAACGGTGCGATCACCACATAAACATCAAGCTCGGCTTCTGGCGGCGGAGCTAACGATTCTGCTGGGGGGAGTGCAGTAAGGCGATGCTTGGTTGCACGTCCTCAAGACCACGGCCAGCCCATCCGCGCGATTGCCCATATCCAGAGCTACACCGTTGGGTCGAAGGGGTCGACTATCACACCGTCTCCGAGGGCTCGCTGGGAGTTTCCGCTTGCGTCCATCCACGCGAGGACATCGAACACGCGCAGGATGGGCACCTCGACGCCGAGCCCGGCGGCCTCGCGCAGGCGTACGAGCCGATTCCAGAGTGCATTGTCTTCGGCGCGGAACTCCTCGTGAAGGGGCTGCCACTGCCGGGATGCTCCGTTGAAGACGGCCGCGAGGATCACCTGGTCGATGATGGGAACCAGACGTGGCCGCTTGCGGGCCAGGAGCTTTGTCGCACGCGTCTGACCGATCTGAGGCAACGAAAGCAGCGCCGCATACAGCTCTCTGACCGGCGCGAACTCGGGTCCTTCCGTCGTATCGAGAGTGATGAAGTCGCGATCCGGGCCGATGTGCTCCAAGAGCACCTCGAACTCGCGGCGTCTGCCCTGGAGAAGGCCGACGGCCGCTCCCCCGCCGATGGGCGCAGACAGCAGGGAGCAGGCAACCAAGTCATCGGCCGTGAAGGTGTTGGCGGAGGCAGAACGCATCCCACTCGGGTCGAACGTATCCCAGCGGCCGCCACTGAATCCACCGCGTGTCGCGCCAAGAGGCGCAAAGTAGTGCCGGAGAACTTCCACGGCGCGGACTTCTGCGCCTGGCTCCAGGCTCGCTGTAAGGGTGATGGCCACAACGACCATCATTCCACCCGCTGTGATTCTTCGAGCTCAGGCAGGGCTCGTGAAGCGAAAACCACCACCGCGAAAGTTTCGTGGAACGTGCTTCAGGACCGGTTCGCGTAGTTGCCGAGGTGTTGACGGACACGGCAATGTCCCTCCCAGAATCGCGCAGGATCCGCTTCGACTTAATGACGAACGCGGGCTTCTCGATCACCACAAGATGCAACGCGTCCTCGCGGATGCTCGCCCCGACGCGAAAGGATCACCGCGGGCTCAGGAGCCCCGAAGCCATCACTCCCCACGGGTCAGTTGCCGGTCCACGGCGCCCTGAGCACCGGCATCACTTTTCGGAGGAGACCATGCGGCGCGCGTCATAGATGAGGTGCTCCTTCCGGCTCAACAGGGCGACGTCGATGATCGTCATCGTCGGGAGCTGGAACTCGCCGCTGTCGGCCTCCCGCATGCTCTTGTAAGGCGTCAGCCAGAGGACGCAGTCCGCTCTGGAGTGGGTCATCACATCCACGAAGGCCGAATCGGCGAACCACAAATGAGGTCGGCCCATACCGGGAGGCCCGAATGCTCCCAAGGACTCGAAGTAGGCCGTGGACTCATCGAAGACGAGGAACCCGAGATCGTACCCCGGTCGTTCGGCCCGGTAAGCCTCCGCCTTGCTTGCATGGTTCAGCACCGTGCGCGTGAACTGGTCGACGTAGGCCCTGTAGTTATGGTCTTGGTCCGTCGGAAGCCCGCTGCTGACCGATGCAAAGACTTTAACATCAGGGTGGACGTTCAGCCCGACCTCCTTGAGCTCCCGGAGCACTGAGCCCTCACGCGCCCGCGTCTTGTCCTTCTTGCCTGGCCGCGGATGGTCGTCCACGACCATCGCCTCCAGAAGGAGCGACGCGGCGGGGTCCTCGAAGTCGGGCCGCTCGCGCTGAGAGAGACCTCCGCTTCGAATAGACTCCAGGAACCGGTGCGCAACGTCGCTCTCTGCGGGGTAGAAGCACACGGCCGCATCGTCGATGCGTGACGCGAAGTCGGCCATGTCCTGCTCGTCCTTGTACGCGAGCTTCATGCGCGTTCCGTTCTCTCCGCTGGTCTCCGAGCTGTCGACCGCGGCGTGCGGGTCATGCATCGAGAGGCGCTTGTACGCCCCGGCGCGGTTAACACCTACTTCTTGCGTAGATTCAGGTTCAAGGTCCCACATGAGCAGCGGAGCTCCTCTTCCCTTCCCGGGATGCCGAGTACGTAGACCCATCCGTCACAGGTGGGATTGCTGCAGGTGAACAGCTCCAGGAACTGCTTACAAGCCTCGACCACCGGTGCAAAGTCGGCTTTGGTCATGGTCGCCCAGTCGTTGTTGTGAACGAGGGCATTGATCGCCCAGTTCTCGCCGTCTTGCGCGAGGATCGCCTTGGCCCGCTCTGCCTTGAGACTTTCAGCCTTCTGCTTGCCTGTGTCGTTGTTCCACGAGTCTGCCGAAGCAGTTGCCTTCTTGAGCAGATCGCCGTGCCGCCCTTTCACAGCTGCAAAGAACGACGAGAGATCGTAGTTATTGTCGGCTCGGTATACAACCTGCCCCTGGATGCCAGCAGCTATGTCGGCCAGTGCCGCCTCTAGGTTGCGCCGCAGTTTGTGCGCCGCACCGGGCACGTCGTCCTTGGCCAAGTCTGCTTCGATTTGCATCCAGAAGTCCCCGCCCTGGCCGTAGAGCGGACCCCCGTCTACCGTCCAACCGTGGAATCGAGCCAGTGAGCGCCGGGCTAGGAGGCCCGACGACTGCATCTGGCGGGCCCAGACCTCGTCATGTGTTGTCATGATGAACTGGACGTCGGGAAAGATGTCCTTGAGCAGCTTGCAGAACTGCCGGCGGTGGTTGGCGTCCACTGAAGTGACGACGTCATCCAGCACGGCGAGTCGGAAGTCCGATTTGTGTATCTGGCGAATCAGCGCCAGATACAGGCAGACGCCCATGCCGTCCTGATGGCCCTCGCTGTGGTAGGCCATAGGCGGAAACATGCCAAGCCCGTAGAAGTCCACCTCGAGGTCAAGTTTGCCGGCGGTCGGCGAAAGTCCAGCCTTGAATGACGATTCGTCATCGGAATTGATTTGCCGGTAGTAGTTGCTGAAGTCGTCCTCGACGCTCTTGTAGAGCGTCGTGAGTGCAGCGTCCGCGACGGCGTTGTACTTCTCGTAAACGGCCATCGCCGCCTTGTGGGCGGCTGTCGCCTTCGTCGCCGTTGTCCGCGCTTGTCGTACCTGTATCCAGCGATCCTGAGCAACGCTCAGGAAGCTACGCGCTGACTCGGTTGCGGTCTGGTCAGGCAGTGCTTCAATGGCGGTCCGAAGGGCACCGATCCCGGTGGCCATCGCAGATGGTGTCGCCAACGGGTCGGTCGCTAGGCGTTCTGACTCCTGCCGGATGGATTCGACCGTTTCCAGTTTCGCCTCGAATGCGGCGATGTCGTTCGACCAATCCTGGAACGACTTCTGCAGCACAGATTGCCCCATTGTTACGGCGTGCGGTTGGGCTGCCTGAATGAGTCCTCGCACACCGCGAAGCTGCCCGACGACTTTGCCTGCAGCGGCCTTGATGCGTTGTTGGAGCTTGGCGGCTGCTTCGGAGCGGGCAAGCTTGTCCTCTAAGTGCTGGCGCAGCGCATCCGCCGCAGGCCATGCTAAGTCGCACAGCGGACAGACGCCGTCGGTAACCAGCGGCAGTCCAGTCTCCACAAGCTGGCGATGTTTGAGGGCATCAAGGACGGTGGGATCAGCCTCCAACTCGTCCAGCGCAGCCGTCAGTTCGCTCACGGCTTGCTCGAGGTCGGTGTGCTCCGCCAGGAAGTCGGTGATAGCCGCGACATCCCGGGTGGCCGAGGCCTTGTTGAAGCTGCCCTGATTGTTATCGACCTTCGCGCCAGCACTGAGGTCCGTTTCCAGCGTGACAGTTGTCAGAGTGTCCAAACCAAGTACGTCACGCTGTTTGTTCACCGCAATTGCAACTTCGCTTGGAAGCAGCGAGGTGATGTCCAGGATGCGCTTGACGCCAGCTTCAGCGGACTTAACGGCGTCGTCCGCAGTCTTAGCGGTGGAACTCGCCTTGTTCCGCGCTGTGTTAAGCAGCCGACGCGTCTCGTCGATGCGGTCGAGCTTGAGGAGAGCCTGGACTTCCTGAGCGCGCTTGCCAGGTTCGGTGTTGACGTATTTGATGACCTCACGACGGGTGAGAGTCAGCTCGGGATGCTGCGCCGCCCATGCTACGGCTCCTGCCAGTTCAGGTGTGTTGGGCTCCAGCGTGAACTGATCTGCTGTCTTCACGCAGCGCGTAAGAACGCCTACCTGCCCACTCGCGGGGTGCGTGAAGGTCAGACTCACCTTGGCAGCGGCTGGATTGTCCCGCTGATGTACGTGCGGAGCGTGTTTCGTGACTGATAAGCCACCCGTACCAGCCCCGCTCAGGCGCGCGACACTGCCTGTTAAGGCAAAATCAATGGCGTCGACGACGCCGCTTTTACCCGAGCCGTTGGGACCGAACACTGCGAACGAACTGCCATCCATGTCAAGCTCAAGTTCACGGATACCTCGGAACTCCTCAACGCGGAGCGTCTGGATCTGAATCACAGCAGCGCTTCTCCGCTCGCCTCTACATACAGCACCGCAAGCTGCTCAGGCTTGGGCAACTTGGCCGCTGCCAGCAACTCCCCTAGCTTCTCGGCAATCGCGGTTGGCACATCGTCGACGGACGCAAGCTCCGCTAAAAACGTCTCCAGAACCTCGGACTCAATACCTGCCATGTCTCCGCTCCCCTGTGCGCAACCAGCCCCGAGCCCCCATGGACCCTCGGATAGCTTACGGTGGACACGCCCAGCTTGCGGGTAACCGCCTGTTCCGGAGACGCTGTGTCCATGCAACCAGCGCCCGCACGCCGATAAATGCCAGCACTACGGGAAACACATCACATGATCACTTAAGGGCATGGACCCGGGGGTCTATGTGAGGTGTATGTTTTTCGCTCATAGACGAGGAGGAAAGATCCCTGCTAAATCAGCACAAACGGCCCCCTCCCACTGCGATCACCACATGTTCACTAGCTGTCGAGTTCCGACAGCACACGCCGGCCAAACTCGCTGTCGAGGGTGAAGGAAAGAGTTGGTGGTGCATCCGCGTAGGTTCCCGGAACTGAAGGTTCGTCCCTGGTTCGCCGCCGCTCGGATTTCGGTGCTGGTCACAGGAGGCTCACGGGCAGACGGCTCCGATGCCGATGCCTGCGGTCTTCCACATAGACCAAGACGCAGAAATCGTGAAAGCTGCGCCCTATTGGCACCGCTCCAGAATTGTCGGCCAGCATCAGTAGAGTTGACCCATGATCCCGGAAGACCGCTTGATGACCATCAGCTCCGTGCTTCAAGGCGGGTTCACTACAGACAGTGTCTCTGCCTTGGCCTCGTTTTCTGTCCCCGAGGTTCCTAGTTGGATCACAGACATTACTGCGGCCACGCCCGGCTTCGGCTTGTCGCTGAAGAAGCTTGGCTTAGACGCAACGAAATTGGTGGATTCCACTGCCATATCGTCGATTGCTAGTGCCGCACTCCTTGGCGACAACTACATGAGTGCGATGGAAAAACTTGGCCTGGACTCGATGAAGTCCTTGGATAAGCCGTTCGCGGGGCTGGACTCTGTCCTAAGCTCAGGACTGGATATGGGCAGCCTGTCCAAGTCCGACATGGTCTTCGAGGATTCACTAGCTGCTCTAGGGGCATCTGTGGCCTCCTCGATCGACACGAACTTCATGCAGGATCTGATAGATCAAGCTGACATGTTAAAGGCAGAGATCGAAGCCCTTGACATCGATGACCGAGCAGACGAACTATTCAATGCGCACCCAGGGCTCACGGAATCCATTGAACATCTTCCAATGCTTCTGAGCCTCTCTCAGGAGAACCGCAACCTGGTCATCTGGTTCGTTCGCATAGCAGTGACTCTCTATGTCACCTGCCTCATCCTGAACGTGAGTATGGAGAATGCGGACCTGGCGGCAATCGTGGGCGCGGTGGGTTTGAGCGGGCCGACGGCGGGGATGACAGCTGGCAAAGGTGCCAAGTATCTCCTGGACAAGATTCCGACTGAAGGACAGCAGCCCGACCAGGATTAATGCGCGTTCTAAGCCGACGCTTCCTCGTCACAACGGTCATTGGCCAGCATGCACTTTCGCAAGGAGAAATGCGGCCACGGCGAGCAGTCCGTACTGCGCGCTGTCTACTCGACAGTCCCAGACTCCGCGTCATCAAGGAGGTCGCCGGCGGCAATCCGTTCAGCTGTCCGCCGGTACGCTTCGGCGATGTAATCTTCCAGATCCTGAAGGCCAATGCGCCACAGGCCGCGGCCGCCGACCTGAATTGCGCGCAGCTCTCCACTGCTGATCAGGCCCCGGATGAGGCTCGACTTCACGTTGAGCTCTTCGGCTGCCTGCTCGACTGTCAGGAAGCGCCGCTTTGTGGGTTCGTCTGTCGCCGGTTCATCCTATGTATGGGCTGGCCGATACTGACTAGTCCTTCTGCCGGTGGCCGCGAACCCGGATGACCCCGACGACCCCGCCCAGAGCGAGCGGGAATGCTTGGTTCGCCGCCGCTCGGATTTCGGTGGTGGTCACAGGAGGCTCACGGGCAGAGCGCTCCGATGCCGTTACCTGCGGTTTTGCACATAGACCAAGACGCTTCTACCGGCAGCCGTTCGCCGATGCTGCACTGAAGGCATGCTCAGCTACGAAGACATTATCCTGCTCGGAGAGGAACGGGTCCTCGTCATCCAGAAGCACGAGCAGGGCCGCTGCTGGTGCGGCCTGAGACGAGCGGCCTCGATCGCTAGGTGGCCAGATCAACCGAGATTCTGGCCAACAAAACTGAGACGGGACAGAAGTAGAACCACCGCTACAGCGCCTCTCCCCCAGCTCAGGCCGACGAAACGTGCATTATCGCGTCCCGATCTCCGTCCATGAACGCGCGTGTGGACGGTGTTGCGTTTCATCGGCCGGAAGCCTAGGTGGCTGATCGGAGGCGAAGCCCCTGCATCCCGCCGTCCACAGCTAGGGAAGTGCCGGTCGTGGAACCCGACAGGGGGCTGGCAAGGTACGCTACGGCGCCCGCAACCTCGGCGGCGTTCACCATGCGACCTTGCGGCTGGCGGGCGTTAAGCGCGACACGTTCAGCTTCGGGGTCCGCTGCCGAGTCCAGGAGGCGGCCCACCCACGGCGTATCCACGGTGCCGGGGTTCACGCAGTTCACGCGAATGCCCTCGCGGACGTGGTCGGCCGCCATCGCCAGCGTGAGCGACAACACCGCGCCTTTCGACGCGGAATACAGTGCGCGCTGCGGGAGCCCGGCTGTTGCCGCGATGGAGCATGTGTTCACGATCGCCGCGGCGGGCGAGTTCCGCAAGTGCGGGAGGCTGGCGCGGCTCACACGCACGATTCCCAGCACGTTGACGTTGAAAACCCGGTGCCATTCGGCGTCGTCGTTGGCCGTGACATCCCCTTGCGCGCCGATGCCGGCATTGTTGATAACTACATCCAGTCTCCCGAAGTGCCGGACGGCCGCGTCGACGGCGGCACGTACTGAGGCGTCGTTGGCCACGTTGCATTCGGTGCCGAAGTGCGGGGTTCCGGACGGGTTGAGGTCCAGCACGGCAACCTTCGCCCCGCCCGCGGCAAGGCGGTCAGCAATGGCGGCGCCGATGCCGGACGCACCCCCGGTTACGATGGCGGCCAGGCCCTCGAACTCGTCGGTCATCGGAGATCCCTTCCAGCACGGGCCGTGATGGATGCGACGGGCTCGGAGCCCTGGGCAGCCGCCCGGTAGAATTCCTGGCGTTGCCGCCCAAGTCCTTCAATCTCGACTTCGACGACGTCGCCTGGCCGGATGTAGGGGAAGCGGCCGGACAGCGCCACACCCTCAGGGGTACCCGTGAGGATGACGTCGCCTGGTTCCAGCAGCATGTATTGGCTGACATGGTGCACCAAAGTGGAAGCATCGAAGATGAGGTCGGCGGTGTTCGAGTCCTGGCGAGGCTCGCCATTGACCCACGAGCGCAGCCGCAGCGCCCCGGCGTCGAGCTCGTCCGCCGGAACCAGCCAAGGTCCCAGCGGAGTGGACGACGGCAGTGACTTGCCCTTGGTCCACTGGCCGGCTGCCCCCGGCAGCTGGTAGTCCCGCTCGGAGAGGTCGTTCGCTACGAGGTAGCCTGCGATGCACTCCATGGCATCCTCCACCGAGGAAAGATATGACGCTTCCTTGCCGACCACGATGCCGAGCTCCACCTCCCAGTCGTACTTCTCCGACGACGGCGGGATAGGGGCGGCATCGAAAGGGCCGGCCACAGTGTTGGACGGCTTGAGGAACACGACAGGGATTTCTGGCGGGGCTGACCCGGACTCGGCTGCGTGCGCGGCATAGTTCATGCCAATGCAGACCACCGACCCGGGGCGAGTGATCGGCGCTCCCATGCGGAGGCCTTTCGCGGAAATGGCGGGAAGTTCGCCGGATTCCAGGGCTTCGCGGGTGCGGGCGATGCCGCCGCTGGCGAGGAAGCCGCCGTCGATATCCGCGGTCAGCGCCGCCAGGCTGAAGTACTGATCGACGCCGTGGGCGTCCTGTGCGATGACTGCCGGCTGTTCGTATCCGGCCGGTCCTATGCGGGCAAACTTCACGGGAATTTCTCCTCTAACATCCGAACTTTAGCTGTATTTCTCCGATCAATACTACGCAAAAGTGCGCCATTGACAAGCCATACATCCGATGTTTAGGGTTGGGTTCAGACTTCAATACGCATGGCCCCCAATACCGACCCTCCGACGAAGGATGAGGCAGAGGCAGGGCCGAAGCAAAGCAAGGAGCAGCATGAGCATTATCACTGCAGTGGATACCTTCGATGTCCGCTTTCCCACATCCCAGGGGCTGGACGGCTCGGACGCCATGAACCCGGATCCCGACTACTCGGCGGCGTACCTCATCATCCGCACGGATGCACAGGACGGCCACGAAGGCCACGGCTTCGTCTTCACGATCGGCCGCGGCAATGAAGTGGAGGCCGCGGCCATCGAAGCACTGCGCCATCACATCCTGGGCCGGGAAGCGGAGGAACTCCTCGGCGACATGGGGGCCACGTGGAAGCTGCTGGTCCACGATTCCCAGCTGCGCTGGCTTGGACCGGAGAAGGGCGTGATGCACATGGCGATCGGCGCCGTGGTCAACGCACTGTGGGACCTTAAAGCCAAGCGTGCGGGACTTCCGCTGTGGGATCTGCTGTCCCGCATGAGCCCGGAAGAGCTCGTGTCCCTCGTCGACTTCCGGTACATTACGGACGCACTGACTCCGGAGGAAGCGTTGGATATCCTGCGCCGCGCGGCACCGGATAGGGAAGAGCGCCGTGCCGGGCTTCTCATCGAGGGCTACCCGGCATACACGACAACGCCGGGCTGGCTCGGATACAGTGACGAGAAACTCGCTCGGCTGGCCAAGGAAGCCGTGGCCGAAGGATTCACGCAGATCAAGCTGAAAGTGGGCGCCTCCCTGGAGGATGACATCCGGCGCGTCCGGATCGCCCGGGAGACGGTGGGCCCGGATATCAGGATCGCCGTGGACGCCAACCAGCGCTGGGATGTTGCCGAAGCGATCGAATGGGTGGGGCACCTGGCGCACTATGACATCGCCTGGATCGAGGAGCCCACCAGCCCTGACGACATCCTGGGTCACGCCGCTATCGCGAAGGCGCTGGCACCTATTGCCGTAGCCACCGGGGAGCACGTCCAGAACCGCGTGGTCTTCAAGCAGCTGCTCCAGGCCGGGGCGGTTGACGTTGTGCAGATCGATGCCGCGAGGGTGGCCGGTGTCAACGAGAACATTGCCATCCTGCTCCTCGCTGCGAAGTTCGGGGTGCGCGTCTGCCCGCATGCAGGCGGCGTGGGGCTGTGCGAAGCCGTGCAGCACCTGTCAATGTTCGACTTCGTGGCGGTCTCCGGAACCAAGGACGGCAGAATAATCGAGTTCGTCGACCACCTCCACGAGCACTTCGTCACTCCCGTTGACGTCCACGACGGCCGCTACTGGCCCCCATCCGCCCCTGGCGCCGGCAACGAAATGCTCAGCCAGGCCCTGACCCACTACAGCTTTCCCGGCGGTGCAGCCTGGGCCGCGGCCCCATCAGCGCTCGTCAGCCTCACCTCATCGTAAACATTGCCACGTGCGGCAGCAGCGGCCGCCGGCCGCGGCAGTGTCAGCTACCTACACAGCTCGACTAGGAGTCACCCATGATCCCGCACGCACCCTGGTTTACCGAGGCCCGGCTCGGCATGTTCATCCATTTGTGCCTCTACGCCCTGCGGGCACGGCATGAATGGGTCATGAACCAGCGTCCGGACGTCGCAGTGCCCGTCGTCGAAACTTTTCCTGAAGCCCGGGGTGTAGCGTGACCGAAACCATCGCCCTGCACACCCGCCTCAAGCCCGGCGCGGCCGAGGAATACGAGGTGGCGCACGCGAACATCCCCGCTGAGCTAGTGTCCGCCCTGCGGGATGCGGGAGTTCTGAACTGGCGGATCTGGCGTAGCGGCGAGGACCTGTTCCACCTACTGGACGTTCGGGATTATCAGGCCATGCGGCACGCGCTGGCCGAGAACCCGGTCAACGTTATCTGGCAGGAACGGATGTCCGCCCTGCTGGCGGTGGAGGATGATTACTCGGGTGACGACCGGGGCATCTCCAAGGTGTGGGAACTGTGGGAACGGCCATGAGCGAACTCTCCTTCGATCGGCTCGGTTTCGGGGCCGCGGGCATTGGAAACCTCTACCGTGCGGTGGACGACGCCGCCGCCCAGGCAACCGTCGAGGCTGCCTGGGCGGGCGGCATCCGCTACTTTGACACTGCACCGCACTACGGCCTCGGACTCTCGGAGCGCAGGCTTGGCCTCGCCCTTCGCGGCAAGCCACGGGACGAATTCCTGGTGTCCACGAAGGTCGGCCGGCTCCTCGTTCCTGCAACGAACCCGGAGGGCGCGCGTGATGACGAAGGCTTCGATGTCCCGGCAGACTTCCGGCGCGTCTGGGACCCCTCCGAGGCAGGCATCCGGCGAAGCCTGGAGGACTCACTTGATCGTCTCGGCCTGGACCGCGTGGACATCCTCTATCTTCACGATCCCGACGCTTACGACTTGGAAGCCGGGATCTCCCAGGCGCTGCCCGCGATGGAGAAGCTGCGCGCCGAAGGCCTGGTCGAGGCCATCGGTGTCGGCTCCAACTCCAGCGATGCCCTCCTGGAATGTGTGCAGCGATCCGAGCCTGACCTGGTGATGCTGGCCGGACGCTACACCCTGCTTGAACAACCGGCCCGGGAGCATCTCCTGCCGTCCTGCATCGAGCGCGGGGTGGGCGTCGTGAACGTGGGCGTCTACAACTCCGGGCTCCTCGCCCGCCCCACGATCAGCGATGACGCGCACTACAACTACGCCCCCGCGCCGCAGGAGATCCTGGACCATGCACGCCAGCTCGCGGCATGTTGCGCCGAATACGGTGTGGAACTCCCAACAGCTGCACTCCAGTTCAGCCTCCTGCACCCGGCGGTCCGCACTGTCGTGGTCGGCGCCTCAAACCCGGCCCAGATAAGGCAGAACATCGCCCGGATGAACCAGACCGTTCCGGAGGAAATGTGGGAGGAGCTGCGACGCCGGTCGCTGGTGCCGTCGTGACCTTCCGCGTGGACGCCCATCTGCATCTTTGGAACCTCGAATCCGGCGGATACGGCTGGCTCGGGCCGCAGCACGGGCCGCTCCACCGCAGTTTTTCCGCGGAGGAGGCCAGGCAAGAGCTGGCCTCCTCCGGGGTGGGCCGGGCCATCCTGGTCCAGGCCGACGACACACTGGCGGACACCCGGGCAATGCTCGATGCCGCCCGCAACAACGACTGGATCGCAGGGGTGGTCGGCTGGATCCGCCTGGACACACCCGAAGAAGCGGCACGGCAGCTGCATGACTGGCTCGACGAGCCCGGTTTCTGCGGAATCCGGCACCTGGTGCACGGCGACCCCCGCGACGACTTCCTGGCCCTTCCCGCCGTCCGCGAGTCGCTAGAAGGGGTCGCGGCGGCAGGGATCCCTTTCGACGTCCCCGACGCCTGGCCCCGGCACTTGTCGGCAGCCGCGGACCTGGCCGAGGCCATTCCGGAACTGACCGTGATCATCGACCACCTCGGCAAACCACCGCTCGGTACGCGTGATGAGGCCAGGTGGCGGGCCCAGCTGGCACGATGCGCCGCGCTGCCCAACACGGTGGCCAAGGTCTCCGGGCTGCGGCTGCCCGGTGTCCCGTACACGGCCGCAGCCCTGCGTCCGGCCTGGGATGCTGCGGTGGAGATCTTCGGTCCAGCACGTTTGATGTATGGAGGGGACTGGCCGGTGAGCATCCTTGGCGGCAACTACGCCGATACGCTGGCCGTGCTCCAGGAACTGATCGGAACTCTTGATCGAGCTGACGCCCTGAACATCTGGTCCGGCACCGCCCGTCGTATCTACGGCCATGCCATCTGGGATGAAGGCGAAACGGCTCAGTCAGGTACTTAGAGCGCCTGCCGCAGCCAGGTCTCGACGCCGCTGATGTGTACGGTGACCAGGGCGCGGACCAGCTCAGCGTCTCCACGTTCCAGGGCGTCCGCGATCGCTTTGTGCTCGGCCAGCGTATGCGCCACGGCCTTCTCCTGGGTGAGTCCGCGCCAGATCCGGGCACGGACCGTGCGGCTGGACAATGCCTCGAGGAGACTGGCAAGGTAGGCGTTGCCCGCGGCCTGGGTGATAATGCCATGGAATTCCAGGTCGTGGGCCACGAGATCCTCAACGTCCGTGTTTTCGTCGATCCCGTCCATAGTGGCCCGCAGGCTGGTCAGCTCATCCGGCTTGATTTTCCCGGCGGCTAGAAAGGCGGAAGCTGGCTCAAGGATACGCCGCACCTCGAAAAGCTCCAGAACGGACCTGTCCTGGTGGAGCTCCACCACGAAACCCACGGCTTCATTGAGCAGCTTCGCGTCCAGACTCGTGACGTAGGTTCCGTCTCCGCGCCGTACATCCAGCACCCGGATCATCTCCAAGGCCTTGACAGCCTCCCGCATGGAACTGCGGGACAGACCGAGGCGCTCACTTAGTTCCTTCTCCGGCGGAAGCCGATCTCCGGCTTTGAGTTCGCCACGGATCAACATGTCTTTGATCTTGTCGATCGCCTCGTCTGTCACAGCCATGAGACAATCCTAAGCCAATCATCCGATGTCTGGTGCTTTAGAGGATTAGAGCCGACGCCACCGCACCCCAAGTGTCTCGGCGTCGCCGCGAAGAGATTCAGTGGGACGCATTCGGCTGCAGTGAGGGCACCCTCTGCCTTCCTGGGTGGACCGGGACACGGCCCGGAATCGACCGGTCTCGGGCTGCGTGCCGGGTCACAGACCGTTCAAGCGCCCGCGGGAACATCCGACGCTTCTATAGCCGGCCGTTTTGGCGACTTCCCGCGGACACAGCTCTGGGCTTCCGCCCGGGCCCGACCACCGGGAGTCCCGCAATCGGGAAGACGCTCGGCAAACCGACGGCGGAGGCACCGGAACCGTCTCAAGCGGAACGGTGACGGTCTCCCCCACCCACTCTGATGTCGGTCATCATCGGCGTTGCCATCTGACAGGACGTTGGTTTCGCATTCCTCGTGATCGTCGGAGCAATGGACGACGTGCCGGTGACGGTCTACGAGGCCGCGTCGATTGAGGGTGCTCCCTAGTTCGCCAGTTCTTCTCCATCACCGTTCACCTTGGGCACTGGGAGTCGTCTACGTAGAGCTCTGCCTCCCGACCTGCACACTCATCCAGCATCGCTTCTACCTCGGGGTCCCAGGTGAACTGCAGGAGGCCGCGGCGCTGGAGGGTCTTGGCCTACTTCAGACTTTCGTTCGCATCGTTTTGCCGTTGTCGAAGGGGCCAATCGCTGCAGTCGGGATGGTGAACGGCTTCTTCAGTTGGGGAGAGACACTACGATTGTGCTGTTGCAGTCCCCGAGTCGCACGATCCCCGTTGGCTTGCTCGATTTCCAAGGCCAGTTCAGCAACAACATGGGAGCCATCTTCGCCGGGCGTACGCTCGCGACGGTTCCTCTCGCATCCGAACGCTCGTTTCGCCGTCGCAGCCTCGCAGTGCCCGGTGCCTACCTCTGGCCCGGATTCGGCGAGAACTCGTGTACTCGAGTGGGATCATGATCGCGTGGCAGGCTCGGTAGCCGCAGTGGACGGGCCGCAGAATGGCAGCATCGCGGACGGGGCCCGGCGCAGCTCCCCCACTGTGCCTTCGGCGGCCGCGGTCTGCTCTGAGGAGATAGTCGCGCCCAAGCGGAGGCCGACTCGATCGAGGAGCTCTTCGACACCTTCGACGATCGCGTACCGGCGACTCTGTACCGGCAGTTGGAGCAGCTTAGGTCTCAGCTGGCTTAACGGTCTTGTTGCCGAACCCGACAAGCAGCGCGACGATCATCGTCGGCTGGGCCTTGACAAGCTCTCTCCTTTCCCGGTCCCGGCGGGTGTCAACCGCACCACGACGCCTTCAAAGTCTCGAAGGCCGTCGATCCGTAGTTCACCCTCCTCCACGAGGAGCGAGGTCGAACCGCATGACAGTGATTCCTCGATGCTCCAGGACCCGTTGAGCGGTATCTGCACGCTGCCGGGTCCCCTGGAGAAGGTGTGCAGCACGACCAGCAGCCCTCTGCCGTCGTCGGCGTAGCGGGTGACCGATTGCCACCCCGTTGGATGCCGCATGGAGGGCCCGCGCACGCCTCCCCGGCGCGACCGGCCGGATCGTATGATGGGTGACGCCCTCTGGTACAGCGCGATCGCACGACGCACGATCTCCCACTGCCGGTCGTCGAGACCGACAACGTCTCCGGAGAGGCACATTCGACCGATGAAAGTGGCGGCGAGGCTGTAGAACAGGCGCTGGTCGGTGTCGGAGGGGTGGAGCACCGACCAGATCTGCATTTGACGGGCAAGCATGACGCGAAGCAGATTCCCGGCGATGAGCGGGATCTCCGGCAGCTCGTGCGCGTCCGAGAACGAGCTCATCGCCGTCCTGCCGATCATGGACGGTTCAAGGCGGTGACCACCGCTCGCGCAGTTTTCGATCACCAACTGCGGCAACCGAGTACGGATTCCATCGAGGAACCGGTAACCGGCGAGTACCTGCCGGCACAGACCCTCACCGAGCCCGTCCGCGTGGTCAGTACCAAGCCCGAGATGCTCGTTGTAGTCGACCTTCAGATAGCCGAAACCATCCTGTTCGAGTCGGTCGACGACCCGGGCAGTGAGGTAGTCAACGGCGAACGGGTCCGTCAGATCCCAAAAACGGCGGTTGCCGGCTGTGAACGGCGCGCCATCGCGCTGCAGAAGGTGGTCGGTCAGCGTGAAGGCGGTGGAGTCCTCCCCGACGGTCTCAAACTCGAACCACAGACCTGGGATGATCCCACGTTCTCGGATGCGGTCGGCGACTTCCTTCAATCCGTGCGGAAACAGATCGGGACTCGGGATCCAGTCGCCGTGCGCGAACGCCCACGACCCATCCGATGAGGTGTCGCGATACCACCCTGCATCGATCACGAGGTACTCCACGCCCTCGCCGGCCAGGCGGTCGGCGATGGCGATGAGACGCTCGCGGTCGGGGTTGCCCCATGAAGTGCACCATTCGTTGAAAACGATTGGCAATGAGCGCTCGCTCTTCGGCTGCGTATCGGCGGCCTCGTTTTGGGCTTCCACCAGGCGATCGGCGACGTCGTCTACAGTGCCCTGCGTGCAGCTCAGGATGGCAGTTGGGGCAACCAGGCGCTCGCCCGGCATGGCGGTGTGTGACCAATGACCGAATTCGCGGTCAGCGAGGCCCCCCGATATCGCCACGTCGTCGCCGAGCCGGGCGATCTCCATCTGCCAGCTCCCAGCCCAAGCCAGCTGTGCCCCCCACGTTACCTGCGCCACCTTGTCCTCGACCGCGACGAAGGGAAACCAGCCGCGGGACGGCATCGTGCCAACCTGGCCAAACCGTTCGCTCAGTCGGGCGATCCCTAACCAGGATCGCTCGAGCTGCAGGTCCTCGATCGCGTCGCTCACCGGTTGAGCTTCTGCGCTCCACGAACTGCGCAGCCTGTGCACGACGAGTCGCCCCGGGCTGTCGGCAGAATCGAACGGCGAGATACCCGAGAGGTTGAAGGAGGTGAGGGCGTCGACGGTGACCGGTTCTGGTGAATCGTTGACAAATTCCACCTCCACCCCGAGGTGGCTCTCCCCCGCCCGGTGGATCAGCGTGTGCTCAAGGCTGAGACCGTCGGCGGACCGCACCGCGGTGATAATGCGGGTGACGAGTCCGACACGCTCAACCAAGTGGTCAGCAAGGCGAAATCGAGAGGTGGAAGGCGACCACCGCATGGTGCGTCCTTGCCCCCACCCGCCCGTAGCAGCATCTCCTCGCAGACTCACGTGCACCAGCGGGTCTACTGTGCGCGCGGGCGGGTTGCCAACGCCGGGTTGAGTTGAGATGTACGGCTCGTCGCCGATCCCACCGCGTGCC
>Ga0308158_10001381_pt1 | contig 26514 bp, 9 predicted proteins | sample PhyBR2_FD_201038 | JGI IMG/M metagenome (GOLD analysis project Ga0308158, IMG submission 201038) | Phyllosphere microbial communities from UC Gill Tract Community Farm, Albany, California, United States - DLSLB.R2 | ecosystem: Host-associated > Plants > Phyllosphere > Unclassified | place: USA... | reverse complement strand
GTGGTAGATCCTTACAATACAATACAAGTGCTCCTAGATTTGCTTGTTATACAGGCAGTCAGCAAGATATTACTTTATATAAGTTAACGGTTACTGCTACTCCAACTCTTACACTTACGCCCACTTCTATAACAGGGTTAAACTATTCTCAAGGTTCAGGTCCTTCAGCAGCACAATCCTATAATTTAAAAGGTACTAATTTAACAGCAGGGGTTACCGTGACTGCACCTACAAATTTTGAAGTTTCAAAAACAGCAACAGGTACTTACGCAGGTACTATCTCTTATACGGCTGCAGAAGGGAATGTTTCTGCAGGGCAAACAGTATATGTCAGATTACAAAGTGGATTAACTGCCGCGACTTATGGAGGTGCAACAACTTATGTAACCAATGCTAGTACTGGAGCAACTACAGGAAATGTTTCTGTTACTGGTACAGTTGCTGCGCCTGTTACTTATACGCTTACTTATAATGGTAATGATAATACTAGTGATGCAAGTACTATTCCTGCAAACGATAGCTTTACAGGAGGACAAAGTCCAGGTATTATATTAGCTAATCCTACAGCACTTACGAAGAGTGGTTATACGCTTGCAAGCTGGTACAGTATTCCGAATGGTGTTAGTGGAGGTGTCATCAATACACCGGGTTCTAGTTATGGACCTTCACCGATGCCAAGTAGTAATATTACGATATATGCCCGCTGGAAATTTAATGTTGCTTACAATAATAATGGCGGATCGGGAACAATTTCTAGCCAGGATGGTTACTATAACGGAACTACGGGCGTTAAATCGGGTACACTTGTTCTAAATAATGGTTCAGCTTTTACAAGAGCAGGATATACTTTTGGTGGTTGGAAAACCACGGCAGCAGGGACTGTAGCAGACTATACTGCAGGAGCTACTTATACTCACTCAGCTTCTAGTGCGACAATAACCTTGTATGCCCATTGGATAAAAAATCCACCTAGATTTACAGTAACGCCAACTTCTTTATCTGGTTTCAACTATGTGGAAAGCAACGGTCCTTCTGCTGCACAATCTTTTGTATTGAATGGTAGCGATTTGGAAAATACAGACACCGATCCTGTAGAATTGGTAACGATAGATGACCGATTTGAAATTGCGGAAAGTGCAACAGGGCCTTATAGTCATGCAATAGCACTTCCAGCTAGTTATATTGGCGCTTCTAAAACATTCTATGTCCGTTTGAAAGCAGGTTTAATAGCTAATGCTAATTATACAGATACAGTTCTTGTAAGTGGAGGAAGTGCTATTGAAGCAAATTATGCTGAGGTCACATTGTCAGGAAGTGTAGCAGCTTGTCTAGCACCTACAACACAGTCATCAGTCGCGTCATTCACTTCGGTTACTTCATCAGGAATGACTGTTAACTTAACCGCAGGTAACGGTATTGGTAGAGTAGTGGTGATTAATACAGTTAATAACTTTACAAATCCGGTTAGTTCTAATGTTCTACCTTTAGCTAATACAGTTTACGGAGGTGGAGAGCAAGTTATTTATTCCGGCACAGGGAATAATGTGGCAGTAATTGGTTTAGCACCATCTACAACATATTATGTCAGAGTTTATGAATATAATATCTGTTCAAGTAATTATATATACAATACAACTACAATTACTAATAATCCGAGAACAGTAACTACACCTTGTCAGGTTCCTTTGACTCCGAATGGTGAGATTACGCCTTTGGAAAATCCGGTTTGTAGTACTGCGGTTCTTATTTATGAAATAGGAACTCAGGATGAAGCCAATATGATGGCTGGTGCTACTTTTTATTGGCAGACTGCAGCTACAGGAACATCTACAGCTAATCCGGTTGTTTTTGCTGATGGTTCTACAGCGTCTGAGCCTTATTCTGTTACAGTCTCAGGTAATTATTATGTACGTGCTTATAATGGTTTTTGCTGGAGCACGGGTTCTTATGTAACACAAGAGCCAATTTCTATATTATCAGCGCCAACTATCACTACCCAGCCAACCAACCAAAGTATATTAACTGGATCTAATGCAAGCTTTTCAGTAGCAGCTTCTGGATCTGCACCCTTCACTTACCAATGGCAAGAAAGTCCTACAGGTGCGGCTGGGACTTGGATAAATGTAGGAACAAGTAGCAATACATTGACCCTTACAAATGTGCCATTGTCTAAAAATGGATATAAGTATCACGTCATTGTAAGTAATGATTGTGGTAGCAAAACTTCTAATGTTGCAACGCTTTCGGTGATTACTGGACCTTGCTTTGAAGAAACTTTTAATGCAATTACAGCAGGTAATAATACAAGTACAAGTGGATCAAGTTCTGCATGGTCAGGAAATACCAATTTTCCAACAACTTCTACTGTTTATCAAGCAGGCGGCGCAATTAGAATTGGAACGACAGCTAGCGGAACAATTACTTCAAGAAATTTAACAGAAGTGAGTGGTAATATTACTGTTGAACTAGATGTAAAAGGATGGACCACTGTTGAAGGCAGCTTTAATGTTACAATAAATGGTGTTACAAAAAATGTAATTTATGATAATAAAATGGCAGATGGTTTTGAAACTGTTACTGCTGAATTTGAAAATGTACCAGCTGGTTCTCAATTAACAATTTCAACAACAAGAAGAGGATTCTTAGATGCAGTAAGAGTATATTGTGCTAGTAGTTGTATTCCGGCAACAATCACAGCATTCCCAATAAGTGGACCTGCCAATACAATCGTAACAATTACCGGAACTGATTTCACTGCTGCTTCAACAGTTAAGTTTGGGTCTGCAAATGCAGTTGTGCAATATATTAGTGCTACACAAATCAAAGCAACTGTTCCCGTAACAGCAGACGGAGATATTGTCGTTGATACAGCTTTAGATTGTGATTCCGAGACTGCTTTTACATTAATCAAAGAAGATGCTTCAGGTTGTGAAGCGTTAATAGGATCAGGTTCTGGTACTATTGCAACAGATCTTATTATATATGAAGTGTATGACGAAAATGGCGGATCAGGAGGAACTGTTTCTATCTATAATGGAACTAATGCTACTGTTAATTTAGCTGATTATAGCTTCTACAGAGCTAATGATTATGGTGTAGATTATGGAAGTTATGGAACATTATCAGGGAGTCTTTCAGCAGGTGGATTAGCTGTAATTGGAGTAAGTGGATCGGCTTGTGGATATGCACCAACAGGCAATGGAAGTATCACAGGCGGTTTTAATGCAAATGATGGTTTACAGCTAAGAAAAGGTTCTGTTGTGGTTGATGATTTCAAAGCACCTAATTATGTAGGTTATTATTTGAAAAGAAAAAATGCATTCTTATCTCCTAAAGCAACTTTTGTAGAATCAGAATGGACTATCAAAGTTGTAGAAACGGGACAGTGTTTGGCTAATGTGGCATCTGAGCCTCCTGTGGTTAGAACGCCTCCGGTAATTACAGCTCAACCTTCATACGTAGTAAATTGTGATATAGTGAACGCATCTTTAGCGCTTACAGCAACAGAAGGCTATGTGGGAGGTAATGTATTGGCTTATCAATGGTATGAGTTGAAAAATACAGGTGCTTGGACAGCAGTTGTAGATGGTGGTGTTTATTCGGGTGCAACTACTCAGACTTTAACTATAAGTGATGTTAATGGTCTTAATAATTATCAATTTTATTGTCAGGTAAGAGAAAATACACAGACTTGTTACACAGCAACACAAGCAACTCAAATCAAAGAAGCTGCAAATACCTGGGCAAGCAATGTTTGGACTAATGGAAAACCAGTTCTTGGAAGTAAAGTTATTATCGCAGGAAGTTATAATACTCAAACAAATGGAGCTTTAGATGTTTGTGATTTGACAGTCAATGCAGGAGGAACTTTGAGAGTAAGACCAAATTTCCCGGTTAATGTTAAGAAAAAAATTACAAATAATGGATCTGCAGCTAATTTCATCATAGAAAGTGATGCTAATTTGATTCAGACTGATAACGTAACCAATGAAGGCGATATCCAGGTTCAGAGAAGTGTAACAGATATGAACAACAATGCTGCTGTTGCAATTGATTATGTTTATTGGAGTTCACCAGTTAGTGGGCAAACTATTAAAGGAACAAATGGCTTCTCTCCGAACACTCCGGCAAACGGTTATTTACAATATAACGAGTCGAATGATAAGTTTACAGTAACCAACGATGCAACATTCCAGACAGGAAAAGGTTATGCAATCCGTGCAGAAGCTGGAACTGATGGCTATAACAAAACATACAATTTCAATGGAATTCCGAATAACGGAAATCTCCAATATCAAAACCTGAAATGGACAGATGCTAATCACGGATTCAATTTGGTTGGAAATCCTTATCCATCTAATATTGATTTTGATTTATTGTACCAATTGAACTCGGCTAAAATGTATTCTACGGTTTGGTTATGGACTAATAATAGTTATACTGCTGGACAAGTTGGATCCGGATATAATGGTAATAATTATGCAGTTTATAATGGAACAGGAGGTTCTCCGGCAACTTATAATCCAGAAAATCCTTACGATGGTTCTGTTGTGCCGAATGGAAAAATCAAAGTTGGACAGGCGTTCATTATTCAGGCAAAAGCAGGTGGAAAAGATCAGCCATTAGATTTTAGTAATAATATCAGAGTGACGGATAATGGTAATTTCTACCAAAAATCAACTCCAAAAAATAGATTCTGGCTCACGATGACTTCGCCTTCTAATTTGGTTAATACAATTCTTGTAGGTTATATCGAAGGAGCAACCGATAATTATGAAACCGATTTTGATGGGGAATTATTTGCTGTAGGTTCAGATTCATTCTATTCTATATTAGGTGCAAGAAAATTAGCTATTCAAGGTAAGGCTAATAGCTTCTCAACTGACGATTTTATTACTTTAGGAAATGTATTTGCAGTCAATGGAACTTACAAAATTAAACTTCAAACTCCGGAAGGTATTTTTGAAACTAATCAAAAAGTTTACTTAAGAGATAAAGTGCTGAATCAATATTTTGATTTAAGTAGCAATGAAATTTATACTTTTACAGCAACTAAAGGAACTAATAATAACCGTTTCGAAATTGTATATAAAGAAGGTACATTAGCTGTGGCTGATGACAAAAAATCTGAGTTCCAGGTTTACAGAAACGGAGAAAGTTTTGTAGTTCAATCTTCGGAAAAACTTGGAAATGTAGAATTATACGATGCTGGAGGAAAATTGATTCGTCACCTATATTCAAAAGAAAAGAATATTGTTATCGAGGCTAATGCTTTACCCCACGGAGTATATATAATAAAAGCAGAAAATTCTGGCGATTTAAAAACTAAGAAAATTATTAAATAATAAGTAAGAAAAATATTGTTAACAAAACCATCTCGTATAGATGGTTTTGTTGATTTTGAAGTTTTGTAATTAAAAATTTATAATAGCTAAAATTTGATTAATTGAATTTTATATTTTAAATAAACTTATATTTGTTTACTTATAAAACATAAATTCGATGAAAAAAAATCTATTTTCCTTTTGGAAGTTGATAGGCTTTTCTGGTCTACAAACATTTCTTTTTTCTTGCTTTTTTTTGATTGGTTTTCAAGGTTGGGGGCAAGTAACTTTGCCACACACTAGGACTAGTTGGGATGCTACACCTTCGGGTTGGACGGATACTCCATTGGATTATTATTTAACAACATTTGCTTGTTCGGGTAATAACGGAGCAAGATTTGATACAAGTGGGGATTCCAAAATAGTCAATTTAGATTCTTCACCAGATAAGCTTTCGTTTGTGGTAAAATCTAATACCAGTACAACGTCTTCATTATTGGTTTCAGAATCGGATGATGGTGTTACTTACACGAATTTAGTTAATTTATCGGGAGCTACAGACTTACCAACAATTTGTACAACTAAAGGTTCTTATCAATTAAAAACGACTACAAGATATATTAAATGGACTTTTACTAAAGGATCATCTAATATGACAATGGATGATGTTAGTATAACAAAATTAGCAACATCCTGTATATCTCCTACAACTCAAGCCACTTCCTTTACAAGTTCTGCAATTTTGCAAAATACTGCTACTGTTGGATGGTCGAGAGGTAATGGAGATAATGTCTTAGTAGTTGCAAGATCAGGAGTAGCTGTAAATGCTGATCCAGTAAGTGGGACTAATTATACAGCTAATTCAGCTTTTGGTTCAGGAACGCAAATTGGGACGGGAAATTATGTTGTGTATAATGGAACAGGAAGTTCTGTTAATTTGACAGGATTAATAGCAGGAACTACTTATCATTTTGCGGTTTACGAATATAACGCAACTGGAATTTGTTATAATCTAACCAAATTAACAGGGAATATAACAGCAGCTTCACCTCCAACTTTAACAGCTTCAGGAACACTGAATGAAACAAAACTTAACGGAGCAACAGTTGGATTAACACTCGCCAACGATACATTTGCAGACGCAACATTGAATGCTTCAAATTTTACCTTAAACAATGCGCCTTCTGGAGTAACTATCCAAAGTGTTGCATATAATTCTTCAACAACAGCAACGGTTACGTTAGCTTATAATAATACAGATTTTGATGCTAATGTTACTAACTTTAGCATTAGTATTAACGGAAGTGAACTTGCTTCTGCTTCCAATTTAACATCCAATAATTTAACTATCACAGCAGTTACAGAAACACTTACTGTTAATACAGGGACTTTAGCTTTTGGAACAGTCTGTAATGGCTCGTCTAAGGAGCTTTCGTTTACTCTCTCTGGAACAGGACTCAAAGCAGGAACAATTAGCTTAGGTTCATTAGCTGGATATACTTACTCTGAAACATCGGGTGGGATTTCTGTGACAGGCTTTTCGCATGCTGGTGGCGACCTCGCTTCGAAAACCATTTATGTTACGCTGACTCCAACTGCAGCTAATCAAACTTATAATGGGAATATTGCAGTTTCTGGTGGTGCAGCTACGGCTGTTAATAAAGCTGTTACTGGTAATTCCACAAGTACGGCTCAAGCAATCACAACTAATACAATTACGACATTTGCCCAAACTACTGCAACATTACGAGCTACGTCAATCACCCAAGGGACTTGTCCTGCTTCTACAATTCAAGGTTTTGTATATTCTGTAAAATCAACTAATGCAACACCAACTGTTGGAGGTGTCGGAGTTACGAATGTGACTGTTACCCTTGGAAGTACAAATTATGCTGCGACTTCTCTTACGGAAGCTACAACTTATGTTGTTCAAGCCTATCTTTATAATGGAGCGACTTATACTTATGGAGGTGTACAGGAATTCACAACAACTTTTAGTGGAAGCCTTAATAATGTAACTGGAGCTTCGCAAACGTGTTTAATAGATAACGGAGGAACTATTTCTTGGACAGCACCAACATCTGGAGTTGTGCCAACAGGTTATATGGTTTTTGCAATTGCTGGAGCCACAACGCCAAGTGGAACGCCTACAACTGCATTAACAGACTATAGTTATGCGAATAGCAATTTTTCGGCTTCTACTAATAGTGCAACACCAACAACCTTAGGTAAATTACTTTACAAAGGCACAGCTACATCTGTAGATATTTCCGGATTGACAGAGAATGGTATTTATTCATTTATGATTCTTGCCTACCAAGATGGTGCTTCTGTTAGAAGGTTTTCAAGTGGATCTGCAGGTTCAAGAGCTCTGAATCTTCTTGCTCAGGATGATGTGAAAACTTTCACAGGGACTCCATCAAATAATCAAGTGACTCTTGAGTGGACACATAACACGGCAACTTGTTTTGACGAAGTTATGATTGTAGCCAATCAAGGCGCCGTAACTTATATTCCATCTGGAGACGGAAGCAGTATCATTGCTGATGATTCTTGGAATAATGCCGGAAATCAGGTGGTGTATAAAGGAACAGCTCTCAGTAAAGCAATAACTAATTTTACCAATGGAACAGAATATTGCTTCAAAATTTGGCTAAGAAAAGGAACAACTTGGAGCGATGGAACTAATGTCTGTGTTACACCAGAGATTACATACTGTGCTTCTTCAGCGAATACAGATTATAATACAGGAATCAGATATGTAAAATTTAATACAATTGAAAATACAACTGCTGCAACTAAAACTGTAGGATATACCAATTTTACAACACCAACGACAACAGTTGTAAAAGGAGAAACTTATCCAGTAACAGTTCGTGTTAATACAGCTGGGGATTATATTGTATATAGTAAAGTTTGGTTTGACTGGAATCACGATGGCGATTTTGCTGATTCCGGAGAAGAATTTGATTTGGGAACAGCGACTAACGTAGCAGATGGAGCGACATCTCTTTCGCCTCTTAGTATTGCAGTCCCAACTACTGCTGTACTAGGTGATATAAAAATGAGAGTGAGTGCAAAATATTCATCTGCTTCAACTTCTTGTGAAACGGGATTTGATGGGGAAGTAGAAGATTATATAGTTACAATTATTCAACCTACAAATCAGGAAATCAATATCAAAGGGAATAATATCAGTATTCCAAATAATTTTGATGAGCCTTATGGTCTTAATAATACACTGTTTGCTGCGACTAACTTAGGGACAGATTCTGTAGAGAAAGAATTTGTGATTGAAAATTTAGGTTTAGCCAATCTTAATCTTACAGGAACACCAGTTGTGAATATCACAGGACTCAATCCTTCTGATTTTATTGTAACACAACAAGCCGTCTCTCCAGTTATTAGTGGAAGTACAACATCATTTAAAATTAAATTCCATCCAACAGTTGCCGGACTGAGAGAAGCTAATGTAAGTATTGTGAATAATGATTCTGATGAAAATCCTTATGTATTTAAAATTCAGGGGACGGGAACTTGTACTACTTTGCCTTCTATTACAGCATTTCCAATAAGCGGACCAGCCAATACTAAAGTTACATTTACAACTTCGGTTAATGATATGACTGGCGCTTCTGTAACTTATAATGGTGTGAGCGTACCTTTTGATTTGATATCATCAGGAAAAATCGAAACATTGATTCCTATTGGAGCTACCGATGCTAATTTTGTAGTAACATTGGCTAGTGGATGTTCTTTCACTCAGGCTTTTGATGTGATTGATAATTTAGTTACAGATTGTGAAGGTACCGGAGGAGGTAGTGGTGGTCCTACAACGCCAGCTTCTGATATCATTATTTATGAACTTTATGATGAAAATGGAGGTTCAGGTGGTATTATCACACTTTATAACAGAACTGGTGCTACGGTTAATTTGAGTACATATTCTATCCAAAGAGCCGGAGATTATGGCGGAACTTACACAACTTATGCTAACTTAACAGGAACTGTTGCTTCTGGAGCTGTTGCTGTAATTGGAGTGAGTTCTTCAGTTTGTGGATATGCGCCTACAGGTAACGGAAGTTTTGGTTCTACAGGATTTAATGCAAATGATGGTTTTAGATTAATGAAAGGTTCTACTATTATAGATGATGTTCACGCACCCAGTACAGTAGGCTATTATCTAAGAAGAAAGAATGATTATCTCTCTCCGAAAACTGTTTTTGATGCTAACGAATGGACATCTCAAGCATTATCAAGTGGACAGTGTTTATCTGGAGGCGACGTAGCGCAACCACCAGTGGTTAAAAATCCGCCAGTTGTTAATACACAACCTTCATATTCTGTGACTTGTGGTGTTAATAATGCGTCTCTGACACTTACTGCAACAGAAGGTTTTGCTGGAGGAAATGGATTAGCTTATCAATGGTATGAATTGGGAAATACAGGAAGCTGGACGGCCGTTTCTAATGGTGGAGTTTATTCCGGTGCAACTTCTCAAACATTGAATATCTCTGATGTCAGCGGATTGGATAATTATCAATATTACTGCCAGATAAGAGAAAATACACAGACTTGTTATGCAGCAACAAAAGCAGTACAAATTAAACCAGCGTCTAATACTTGGGCAAGTAATATTTGGTCAAATGGAACGCCTGTTTTGGGAAGCAAGGTAATCATTGCAGGAAGTTATAATACTCAAACTAATGGTGCTTTAGATGTTTGTGAGCTTACAGTGAGTTCTGCAGGAACAATGCTTGTAAAACCAAATTATCCTATTAAAGTCAAAAATAAAATCACGAATCTAAATTCTACCGCTAATAGCTTTGTGGTAGAAAGCGATGCTAATTTGATTCAGACTGATAATATAATTAATGAAGGAACTATCAAGATTGAGAGACAGGTTTCTGATATGAATAATGTAACCGGACACATTGATTATGTTTATTGGAGCTCTCCAGTTGCAGGACAAACGATCAAGGGAGCAAGTGGTTTCTCTCCAAATACACCTTCAAATGGTTATCTTCAGTATAACGAATCGACGGATAAATTTACGGTCACTTCCGATGCTACTTTCCAAACAGGAAAAGGTTACGCAATCCGTGCAGAAAATTCTTTGCCTGATGGATATGGCAAAACTTATAGCTTTACGGGCGTTCCAAATAATGGAAATCTTCAGTTCTTAAGTTTGCAAAAATCTGCCGGAGCAGACAAAGGTTATAATCTGGTTGGAAATCCTTATCCTTCAAATATCAGTTTCGATTTGCTTTACAGTTTGAATAGCTCCAAAATCTATAACACGGCTTGGTTCTGGACTAATATAGATTATACTGCTACACAAATGGGATCTGGATATACTGGAAATAATTATGCTGTGTTCAATGGTTCCGGAGGTGTTCCGCCGGCTTATGATTGGGCAGATTATGACCCTGAAAATCCAAGTGGAATTACACCCAATGGCAATATAAAAGTGGGACAAGCTTTTATCGTACAAGCGAAAACCGCAGGTGCATTAGACTTTAATAACGGAATCAGAATTACAGATAACGGGACTTTCTATCAAAAAGGTGTAACAAAAAATAGATTTTGGTTGACGATGAGATCTCCAAAAAATATGGTTAACACAATTTTGATTGGTTATATCCCAGGTGCAACTGATAATTATGAAACAGATTTTGATGGTGAATTATTTGTTGTAGGATCGGATTCTTTCTATTCAGTTTTAGGAGCTAAAAAATTAGCAATCCAAGGTAAAGAGGATAATTTTTCTAATGAGGATGTAGTAACTCTTGGAAATGTTTTTTCAGCTGACGGAAGTTATGTCATCAGTCTGCAGACGCCAGAAGGTATTTTTGATGGTAACCAAACTGTTTATTTAAAAGATAAATTGTTAAATAAATATATCAACCTAAGCGCTGATGCAAATTATACATTCACAACAGTTAAAGGCACGGATGCAAGTAGGTTTGAGATTGTATATAAGGAAGATGCAGTTTTGAATACTGGGGCTAATTCCAAATCTGATTTTATCGTTTATAAAGATGGCAATAGTCAGGTTATCAAATCATCCAAAAAATTAGGTAAGATTGATATTTTTGATGCGTCTGGAAAATTAATTAAATCAATTAATATAAATCATACTGAGGCAAAGATTGATGTTAGTAACTTTTTAAACGGAGTTTATATCATGAAAATCGAAAACTCTGGAGATATAAAATCTAAGAAATTCATCAAATAGAATTTTGTTTTCTAATATTAAAGGCACTTTTTAGTGCCTTTTCTTGTTTTTGTATCTGTCAAAAAAATCAAACACTTATTTAAATATTCGTATTTAATTTCTAAGATTAATAATTAATTAAAAATAAATTAACTTTTTTTTATATGAGTATATAAAAATTAATTAATTTAGCGCCCTCATTTCTACTTTTTTAAAATAGAACCTTATATATCGATGAAGAAAAATTTATTTAATCAACAAAACACAAAAAAACTTTACCAACAGCTCCTATTGTTATTCATATTATTCTTTTCAGGTAAAGTTTGGGGGCAAATAGCTTCACAATATTCTTATAGCCAAACTACGGGAACATTTACACAATTAAGTTCGGGAACAAATTTAGCCTCGGGATCTACGTTTGATGATAGCACGTATAATATTTCAGCAGCTTCCTTATCTGGTTTTACGTTTAGGTTTGCTGGTAGCAACTATACTGCTTTTACAGTTTCAACAAATGGTTTTATAGGATTCGGTTCTAGCTTAATGGGATCTACACAGTATGCTCCATTAAGCACTTCGACCGGGGGGAATCTTTTTGCTGCAGCGATGGCTGGTGATCTAGCAGGTAATACTGCAAACTCAAAGGTGAGTTGGCTTTTATCAGGAACTTCTCCAAATAGAGTTTTGACGGTAGAGTGGTTTGATGTTAAAAGGGTTAGTAACACAAGCTCTTTGTCATTCCAAATTAAATTATATGAAACATCAAATGTAATTGAATTTGTATATGGAGCCTACACATACAGTTCTACTACGGTAACAAACTATCAAGTAGGAATAAAAAGTAGTACAACCACCACTTCTGGATCTGAAGGTTTTAAAAACAGAGCCACGACAAGCAATTGGAACAGTACTACCGCTGGAACGGCTAATTCGGCTATTTGTACATTATCAAATTCAGTTACGAAGCCCTTAACAGGTCTTATTATGACTTGGAGCCCACCTGCTTGTACTAATCCACCAACTAATCTTACATCCTCGAATGTATTAGGAACGACAGCAACTATCGGATGGACAGCTGCAAGTCCATCTCCATCCAGTGGTTATGATTATTATATTTCTACTAATAATACTGCACCAAACACAGGAACAATACCTACTAACACTACAAGTTCAACGTCAGTTAACCTTTCTTCTTTATCGGAAGGTACAACATACTATTGGTGGGTTAGATCTAATTGTGGATCAGATCAAGGTAGTTGGGTTTCTGGAAGTAATTTTACAACGGCTTTGCCTACTTGCATAACTCCAACATCACAACCTATATCATTAGCATTTGGAACAACGAGTGCTTCAACCATCAATGCATCATTTACAGGAATAGCTTCTCCCAATACACCAAGCGGTTATCTGATATTGAGAAGCACAAGTGCTACAGCGCCAACTTTAGTAAATGGAACTTCATATACAACAAATACAGATGCTACTATTGGAGGTATCGTTTATAGAGTTTTACAAGGAAGTGCTACAGCTTCTTTAGGAACTTCAATTGCTGAAACTGGATTGACATCTAATACAAGATATTATTATTATATTTATTCATTTAATAATAATTGTACTGGTCAGCCTTATTATTTGACAACCTCACCATTAACAGGAAATAAAATAACTTGTCCTGCACCCGCAACTAATGCAACAAGTACAGTTACTAATACAGGAGTGAGTGTTTCTTGGACAGCTTCGATTGTTGGAGGTTCGGCAGAAACAATTAAGTATAAGTTTGAATTATATTCTGACTCTGGTAGAACAACACCTGTTGCTGGTTATCCGCTAACAGATACTACTTCTCCGGTAAATATTACATCTGGCCTTACTGTTAATACAAATTATTATTATAGAATTATAGCTTACAATTCTAGTTGTCAATCAACTAATTTGGATGGTAGTTTTTACAATGGGGTTTGTCAACCTTCAAGTTCTGCTACCAATAATTATATTAGTAATTTTACTACTACAAAAGGTTATACCAATAATATTACTAATGCATCTACTTATACTACAGGAGGATATCAGGATAATTATGCTACTCAAAAAGTGGAAATGTATCCAACGGGAAGTGTTGATTTTTCTTTTGCAAATACTGGTGGTAGTGCAGGAGTAGCAATTTGGGTTGACTGGAATAATGATTGGGTTTTTGACGCTTCGGAAAGAGTATATTCTTCAGGTGCTTCGGGGGTAGCTTCGTATGTTACCTCTGGATCAGGTAGTATTACTGTACCTACAGGAACAGCAATTGGTGATTATCGTATGAGAATCAGAACAATGTATTTGTATGGAGGAGATGAAATGAATCCTTGTGGATCACCAAGTACACGTTCGGAAGCAGAAGATTATAAATTTTCTGTTGTTGCTCAGCCAGACTATGTTATTTATACAGATGCTACTACTGCAAATAATACCGTTAATAATACTCTTAATATCTATTTTAAAGATTTTGATGGATATAATAATTTCTATACCAATGATCAGTTGGAAATTTGGATGCATGCCGGTATCAAAACACCTTCTGCAAATTGGCAGTACCAAAATGCAGGACAGGATTTTAATAATACAGCTACACTAATTAAATTCACAAGAGAATCTACCAATCCAAATGTTTATAAAGCAACGGTAAAATTGGCAGATTGGTTCTGTATTCCTACAGGGACTACAGTAGAAGGATTGAATTTGGTTTTCAGAAATCAATATGGGATAGGAGGTAATAATCAAACTGCTGATATGATTTTGAATCTTACATCTGCAGCAGTAACTGTAAATGTCTCTACAATTGGTACAGCAAGTGCAGTAACTACAAACTCGGCAACAATTAGCTGGACAGCACCAGCTACAGGAGCAGTGAAAGGTTTTGATTATTACTACAGTACTTCTAACACTCCTCCAACTGTAGTGACTACGCCAAGTGCTACAGTAGCAGGGAACGTGTATACTGCCAACTTGTCAAGCCTTTCTACGGCAACAACTTACTATTTCTGGGCAAGAACTAAAGGTTGTGATACCAATAGTGCTTGGACTGCTTCTGGAAACTTTACAACAGCTTGCGCAGTTGTAAATGCTCCTACTGTAATTCAAACATTTGATACATATCTACCTCCTTGTTGGGCGGAGGCTACAGGAGCTGTTACTTCAAGTTCTGTATTAAGTGGAACTACAAGCCGATGGGATACATCAGCAAACTTTGGAAATGGGTCTGGCTCTAATAAAGGAGTTAAAATTAATTTATATGGAACTAATAATGATTGGTTAATTTCTAATCAGATTGATTTAGGAACTACAGCAAGCCAATACAGAGTATCTTATAAAATGGCTGTGACAAGTTACAATGGAACAGCTACTCAATCTACAATTGGGACTCATCAAGTAAGATTAATTGTTTCAACTGATGGTGGGACAACTTGGTCTAATACAAATATTGTAAAGACTTACACAGGAGAAGGGGTGTACACTAACACTGGGACTACTGAACATGTTAATCTAATTGGCTATAGTGGTATTGTTAAATTTGCTTTTGTGGCTTCGACTACTTCTACTTCACCTGATGTAGATTTTCATCTTGATGATTTTGTAGTCGAGACGATACCTCCGACTTTATTAGCTAACAATACTTCTGCAGTATCCTTATCATTTGCAGATCAAGCTATCACAACAACTTCTGCTACTCAAAGCTTTAATTTATCAGGATTAATGCTGACTGGTGCGCCGGGAACTATTACTATTTCGGCACCTGCTGGATTTGAAGTTTCATCTGTAGATAATACAACTTGGGGAACATCTACAACGGTTAATTATTCTTCGTCTACTTTAGCAGATACACAAGTTAATGTTAGATTTAAACCAACAGATTGTACATCAATTTCAAATGCAGCTTTAACAATTAGTGGAGGAGGAGCAACGGTGATTCCGACTGTAACTTTATCTGGAAAAGGAGCTATTCCTGTGCCGACTGCAATAGCAGGAACTGATATTACTGCAACAACATTTACTGCTAATTGGCAGCCTGTTGCCGGAGCAACTGGATATGAACTGGATGTCTATAAAAAAGGTGAATTGTTAACTACGGCTACAGAAGGTTTTGAATCGGGAATGACTATGACTAGCTATGCTACAGGAGTGGGTAATTTTGATTTAGTAACAGGAACCTGGGCAATGAATAGAGTTATAAAATCAACAACTGCTACGAATAATTATAGCAATTCAGCATCAGGTGCACAATTAGAAGGAGGGAGCAGTTCTTCTATCATTTCACCATCTTATAATAAATTGAAAACATTAAGGTTTCATGCGAGAAGAGGATCTTCTGCTACTACAATTTCTGTTTATAAAATAGTTTCTGGTGTAGAAACACTTTTAGGAACACAGGCACTTGCTAATTCTTCACCATCACAATACACTTTTGATGTGAATGAAACTTCTAATGATGTTAAAATAAAAATTGTAAATGGATCTGCAGTCGCATATATTGATAATGTAATTATTGATTATTATACTATCAATAATGAGTATGTAACTAATTATAATCCTAAAGCTATTGTAGGTAATTCTGATATTGTTACGGGACTTTCTCATAATACGACATATCATTATGTTGTAAGAGCAATCACTTCAACTTGTGAATCTGTAAATTCAAATGAAATAGAAGTATCAACAACTAACACTATTATCTGGAATAATAATATATGGACTAACACAACCGGACCGGACACAACTTTAGATGCGATTATCAGAACTCCTTATTATGTGAAAGCTAATGCGGATGAGTTCGCAGTTCATAATTTGACAATAGAAAATACAGGTTTACTGAAAATTAAAACTGGTCACGGAATTACAGTAAGTGGAGATATTATAACACCAGATAATAAAATAATTATTGAAAGTGATGCAAGTCTTACTCAGACTAAAATTGCTAACGGAAACAGTAACAATAAAGCTATTGCGAAAAGAAATGTAAAAATGAAAACTCTCGATTATACTTATTGGAGTTCTCCTTTACAAGATCAGATATTGCTCAACACAACTAACGTGAATGCTGCAAACAGTAGTGGTGGTTTCTCTGCAGGAACTCCAAATAATAGAACTTATGAATACAATGAGGTAACAGATAATTTCAAGGCTACAACCAATGCAACATTTGTTCCTGCAAAAGGTTATGCAATTAGAGGTAAATCAACCTATGGAACTGTACTTGCAGTGGATTCTTTAACTTTTAGTGGAAATCTTCATAATGGTGATTATTCCATCCAAATCCAAAAATCTAAGAATACAACAGGTACTGGTGGTGTGATTTATGAGCATGGTTATAATTTGATTGGTAATCCTTATCCTTCTAATATTAATTTTATTAATTTTTATAATTTAGATCAAGGAAATGGCAATAAAAATAGTGATGTGATCTATGGTAAGGCTTGGTTCTGGACCAACTTCTCTGCAAGTGGCACGCAGGCTGGTTCATCTTACGCAGGTAACAATTATGCTACTATTACGCTTGCTGGTGGGACATCTCCTACCAGTGTAGATTCTGCTGAAGGAAATCCAATGCCTAATGAATTCATAAAAGTAGCACAAGGTTTCATTGTGCAGATGAAAGGGACGCCTCCAACAGGAACTACACCTAATCTTGGAACTGTTAAATTTGATAATTCAATCAGAACCAACAATAATACGGGACATTTCTATAACAATAATAAAAATGCTGATGAAGGAATCAATCGTTACTGGGTTAAGATAGTTTCTCCTTATAATATTGCGAATACAATTTTGATAGCTCATATGGATGGTGCAACAAACAACTATGATCCTGATTATGATGCTGAGTTGTTAGCAGTAGGTGATGATTCATTCTACTCAAAGGTTAATGCCCAAAAACTACAAATCCAAGCTAGAAATAATCCATTGAATAACGAAGATGTTATTGTATTGGGAACTAAACATGCAATGAGTGGACTTTATAAAATAAGTTTGTGTAATAGAGAGGGCGTTTTTGCTGAGAATCAAAAAATCTATTTGAGAGATAAGCTAACAGAAACTTATACAGATCTTACGATTCAGGATTATTCATTCAATGCAAATCAAGGAATAGATGATAACAGATTTGAAATCGTGTATAAAAATAAGGAGGTTTTGGGAACTGAAGGTATTGGAAAATCTGACTTCCTGGTATATAGAGACGGAAATAATTTTGTTGTAAAATCATCCAATAATTTGGGTAGGGTTGAGCTATATGATGTAACTGGAAAACTGGTACAATCAAGATATTCTTCGGACAAAGAAGCTAAATTTGATAGCTCTGTACTTATTTCTGGAGTATATATCATAAAGGCCGAAAATTCTGGAAATATCAGAACGAAAAAAATAATTAAGTAAATAATTCTTAAAAGTATTGTTAATATTATTTAATGTTAATAATTTATAGAGATTTTACTAAATTTTTATATCTTTACAACCTGAAAAATATGCCTAGTTTTAAGCTACGATGAAAAAAAAATTTTTAATAACATTTTTGTGCCTGGGTTTTTTATCTTCCGCACAATTTAAAGATAATGCTTTTGATAATGAGTCGTCAAAACTTAATCAAGATAGGGTGCAGGATCTAAACACGGCTGAAGCAAATCAGAATGCTACTTTTGAAGAAGAACAGGGCTCAACAGCATCTGTAGGACCTGTTGGAGGGGAGCAGCCGGAGGGGCCAGGTAACCCGGGTGATCCGGTTCCAATTAATGGTTTTGTTCCAGTATTGCTCTTAAGCGGATTAACATTGATATTTTATTATCAAAGGAAAAGTAAAAAGATTAATATTTAAATATTTAAGTCCGAAATTTTTTAATTTCGGATTTATTTTGTCTTTATGTATAAAAGCTTTCTAAAACCATTTTTTGATTTTGTCTTTTCGCTGTTGCTGATAATGATATTGTCGCCAATATTTATATTGATTATCACTTTATTATATTTTTTTAATCAAAAGAATGTATTTTTTTTACAAAGCCGTCCAGGTAAAAAAGAAAAAGTTTTTAAGATTATCAAATTTAAAACAATGACAGATCAAAAGGATGAATTCGGTAATCTTTTGCCAGATGAGTTCCGTTTGACAAAAATGGGAAAATTTGTTAGGAAGACTTCTCTGGACGAATTACCTCAATTAATTAATGTTTTAAAAGGAGATATGAGCTTCATAGGACCAAGACCACTTTTGGTTAACTATTTATCCTTGTATAATGAGGAACAAAAAAAAAGACATCTCATAAAACCGGGTATCACAGGTTGGGCACAGGTAAATGGGAGAAACACAATTACCTGGACTCAAAAATTTATTTATGATGTGTATTATGTTGATAATATGAGCATGTTGTTGGATGTGAAAATTTTTTTATTAACAATAAAAAAAGTGATCAAAAGTGAAGGTATAAACACTGTTGGCCAGGCAACCACAGAAAGTTTTAATGGAACAAACTAATTAATGAGGACAAATATTTTAATTACTTCTGCGGGACAAAGAGTTTCTTTAGTTAATGCTTTCAAAAAAGAACTAAATAAAACTTTCCCAGAATCTAGTGTAGTTACAGTTGATTTAAATCCAGAATTATCTCCGGCTTGTCAAATTTCAGATGTTTCGTATAAAATCTGTAGAGTCACAAATGAAAATTATATTTCAGAGGTTTTAGCTATTTGCGATAAGGAGAATATCGGGATGATAGTTCCTACTATTGATACTGAGCTTAGAGTTTTTTCTGAAAATATCCAACTTTTCAAGGATAAGAATATTCATTTAATTATATCAGATAAACAATTTATCAAAAACTGCAGAGATAAAAGAGAATTGAATGACTTTTTCACAAAATATAATTTAAAATTTCCTAGGCCTATAGATAAGAATAATCCTAATTTTCCTCTTTTTATCAAACCTTTTGATGGTAGTTTAAGCCAGGATATTTATTTAGTCAAAGATAACAGTGAGCTTACAGATTACCATTTGAGTAATCCAAAGTTTATGTTTATGGAGTATGTTGATCCTGCTTTGTATAAAGAATATACTGTAGATTGTTATTATAATAAATATCATACATTATCTTGCGCAGTTCCTAGGCAACGAATAGCTGTAAGAAGCGGCGAAATCCATAAAGGTGTTACTTCTAAAAATAAGATTATAAATTATTTACAAGACAAATTAAACGTGATACCAGGTGCAATAGGATGTATTACAATTCAGCTATTCTATAATAAAGATAACGATGATATTATTGCTATAGAGATCAATCCAAGATTTGGAGGAGGATATCCTCTTTCATACGAAGCTGGAGCCAATTATCCTAGAATGTTAATCGAGGAATATTTTGAAAATAAAAGTATCGACTATACAGATGATTGGGAAGATAGATTGTTAATGTTGAGGTATGATGCCGAAGTTCTTGTAAAAAATTATGAATAAGTATATTGTTTTTGATCTGGATGATACACTTTTTTATGAGGTGGAATTTTTAAAATCTGCTTACAAAGAAATAGCAAAAAAACTTTCGCAGGATACAGATTATACTTCTCTTTATAAATATATGCTGGATCTTTATCATATAAAAGAAGATGTTTTTGGTTATTTAGCTAATCAATATAATTATTCAAAGGATGAGATTCTTAAAATTTATAGAGAGCATTTGCCTGATATTGTTCTGAGACCAGGTGTAAGAGATATATTGGATAGCTTAAAAAAACAAAATATCAAAATGGGACTTTTGACAGATGGAAGATCTCTTACCCAAAGAAATAAAATCAAAGCACTTGATATCGAAAAATATTTTGACAAAATAGTGATATCGGAAGAATTGGGATCAGAGAAACCTAATGAAAAAAATTACATTGCTTTTTTTATACCAGATCATGATTTTTTTTACATTGCAGATAACCCCAAAAAAGATTTTATAACACCTAACGCTTTAGGCTGGAGAACAATAATGATAGAGGATGATGAAAATAAAAAAATTCATGAGATTCCCGATTCTTTAAAAGATATTTATCTCGCAGAAAAAACAGTATCGTGGCAATTTTTTTATACTTTAATTAAGTAACTTTGAAAAATTAAGTTAAAGCAATAATTGGTTGTTTTTTATTAAATGATATTGATGCTTAAATTTAAAAACTTAAGTAAATAATCTTTATAATAATTAAAATATCCCTTTCCGATAATATTTATTTAATATATACTTTAAAAAATAAATGAATTCAAAGATTTGGTTGTCATCTCCACATATGGGTGGATCAGAAATGGACTATGTTCAAGAAGCGTTTGATCAAAATTGGGTTGCGCCATTAGGAAAAAATGTAGATGAGTTTGAAATTGCAATAGAAAAATTTCTTGGTGGGGGGAAATTCGTTGCCGCCCTCAGTTCGGGAACCGCAGCTCTGCATTTGGCTTTAGTGCAATTAGGAGTCGGTTATGGTGATGAGGTTATTTGCCAGTCTTTTACTTTTTCAGCTTCAGCCAATCCGATCAAATATCTAGGAGCTACTCCAGTATTTGTGGATTCCGACTCAATTAATTGGAATATGTCTCCAATCTATTTAGAAGAAGCTATAAAAGATAGAATACAAAAAGGAAAGAAACCAAAAGCTGTCATTGTTGTTCATCTCTATGGTATGCCCGCATTGATGGATGAGATTACAGAAATTTGTAATAAGTATGAAATTTTGTTAATAGAAGACAGTGCTGAAGCATTAGGCTCTGATTATAAAGGTAGAAAATGCGGAACTTTTGGTGAGTTTGCAATTCTGTCTTTTAATGGTAACAAAATAATCACAACGTCTGGAGGAGGAGCCCTTGTAACCAATACAAAGGAACAAAAAACAAAAACCATTTTCTTATCTACGCAAGCCAGAGATAATGCACCTCATTATCAGCATTCAGAAGTTGGTTACAATTATAGACTGAGTAATATTTGTGCGGGAATTGGCAGAGGACAAATGGAAGTTTTGGAAGATAGAGTTCGGCAAAGAAGAAAAAATAATGACTTTTATAAAGGACTATTTTCTTCTATTGAAGCTGTTGATGTTTTCTCAGAAGCTAATTCTGATTTTTATTCTAATCATTGGTTAACAAGTATTACGATTAATCAAAATTTAACAAATAAAACAAATTTGGATCTGATGGCTGCATTTTCAGAAGAAAATATAGAAACGCGCCCATTATGGAAACCCATGCATCTTCAGCCAGTTTTTAATGATTGTCCATATTATGGAGAAACTGTAGCAGAAGATTTATTCAACAGAGGGTTATGTTTGCCTTCTGGCTCTAATATTACAAATGATGATAAAAAAAGGATAAATGAAGTTATAGACAATTACAAATTTTAAAAATAACTAGCCAAATAAAATGGAGAAGGTTAAAAATCCTAAGAGATTTTCACTGAATGATAATGTATTAGACCTGTCTGATCTTAAATTTTTGCCAAGATGGGTTATCTTAGTTATTGATATATTTATTGTAATCGTATCACTTTTCGTATCGCATTTATTAGTTATGGGATTGGAAGTAAAGCATTACAATGTCTTTCCTTTGTCATATGTCTTTTTATTCATTATTGCTACCAATGTTTTGTATATGTACATATTCAAAACTTATTTGGGGGTAATAAGACATTCTACTTTTGTCGATTTATTCAAAATTTTTCTTGCTAACCTTTGTTGTGCCTTAACTATAGTAATTATTAACTATACCTATTATTTGGGTTCTCAACAAAAAATTATACTCATACCATTTTTAGGATTATATTTTGCCATTTCTTGTTTGTGCTTATTTATTTTTAGGCTTTGCGTTAAAGGAATTTTTAACATGATTAAAGAAAATAAAAGAAGTGTAAGTCGAAAAAAAATCTATATTCTTGGGGATGATGATACATCTGTGGCGATTGCTCAGGTCATTCTGTCTAATCCTAATCTTCCTTTTGATATCCAGGGGTTTATTTCCTACAATAATAAGAAAGTTAGTATAAAACTATTGGATAAAAAAATTGTAACAAAACAAGATTTTATTAATAAACTTAAAGCTGGAAAAGAAAGTATAAATGGTATATTGATTATTAAGGAAGCGCTTCAGAAAGAAGAATTAGAATTTTGGGTTAATTTATTTCTAGAGTACAATCTTAGGATTTATAAAGCACCTGCAATGCAAAAGCTCCGTAGTAATGATATTATTAATAATATTAAAACCATCCAGATTGAAGATTTGCTCAACAGGAAACAGATTAAATTAGATAACCTAGAAGTCAAAAAAAGACATTTCCAGAAAACAATTCTCGTTACGGGTGGAGCTGGTTCTATTGGTGGTGAAATTGTTAGACAAGTTGCACTTTTGGAGCCGATGCAAATTATAATTCTTGATCAGTCTGAAACTCCGCTTTATGATACCGAGTTAGAAATGAGAGAGTTGTATCCTCATATTAATTTTAAATTTATACTTGCTGACATTTCTAATCTAAGCCGTTTGGAACCATTATTTGATAAATATAATTTCTCTATGGTTTATCATGCTGCTGCATATAAACATGTACCTATAGTGGAAGATAATCCGCACGAGGCTGTATTAGTCAATATCTTGGGAACTAAAAATTTAGCATTATTATCAAGCAAATACGAGGTTAATCGTTTTGTGATGGTTTCCACAGATAAAGCTGTTAATCCAACTAATGTAATGGGAGCTTCTAAACGTGTTGCAGAATTATTTGTACAATCCCTTCAAAACTTAGAGGGTAATAAAACAAAGTTTATCACAACTAGGTTTGGTAATGTTTTAGGCTCTAATGGTTCTGTAATTCCGCATTTTAGAAAGCAAATTGAAAAAGGTGGACCTGTAACTATTACACATCCAGAAATTGTTAGATATTTTATGACTATTGCCGAAGCTTGTGAATTGGTTCTTCATGCTGGAACAATGGGAGCAGGAGGCGAAATTTATGTTTTTGATATGGGAGATCCTGTGAAAATTCTGGAGTTGGCTAAAAGAATGATCAAGCTTTCAGGATTCGAGCCAGATATTGATATCAAAATTATATATACGGGATTAAGGCCAGGAGAGAAACTTTACGAAGAGCTTCTAAGTGATAATACCAGAACACTACCAACTTCTCATGATAAAATCATGATTTCCAAAGATCCATCTATGCAATTTGTAGAAATAGATGAATTGACAAATCTTGTAATAGAGTTTTCTAAAAAAGAAGAGAAGCAGGAAATTGTGAGAATCCTAAAATCTATAGTAAAAGAATTTAAAAGCAATAATTCTATTTATGAATCGTTAGATAAATAAGAATTCCTATATTTGCAAACCTTCAGTTAAGAATTATATTTATGAGAAGAGCTTTATCCATAATCTTTATGGTTTCATTATTTTGTGTTATATTTTCATGTAAAGCAAAAAAAGATATCGATTACATGAAAGATATAGAACAAACAGCAATTCAAACTTCTATTCAGACATCTACTTTTACGATTCAGCCTGGTGATCAGTTAGTTATTACTGTGTCAGCAAAAGATAATGATGTGGTAAGACCATTTAATCAGAATTATTCTTCCGGTGAAATTTCTCAGTTTTCTCTTCCAAGTAATAATCTTCCTATGCAATCCCAGTCATCTGTTGCTGGTCCTACATATATTGTTGACTCGCAAGGGGAAATTTTGTTTCCTATAATAGGAAAGGTTAGCACTACAAATAAAACTATTGAGCAGTTTCGTGATGAATTAAAAGATAGGCTTAAACAATATGTAAAGGATCCGGGTGTAAATGTTAGAAATACAAATTTCAAAGTTACTGTTTTAGGTGAAGTAAGTCGGGCGGGTACATATGTTATACCAGATGGACAAACTACAACATTATTGAGTGTTATTGGTATGGCTGGAGACTTAACAATATATGGACTAAGAAAAAATATCCTTATTGTTCGTAATGTTGATGGTAAAACAACCAGCAAATATGTTGATATTACAAGTGCGGAATTTATTAATTCTCCTTATTATTATATGAAACAAAATGATGTAATTTATGTTTCACCTAATAATACTAAGAAGAACACTTCATCATACGGTCCTCAAGCAGGAATATTTATTTCTATCGCCTCTGTAGTTGTAGGTTTATTAGCATTACTCTTCAGATAATAGTTTTTGTGTGAATATACTTCCTCGTGATGGAAAAAACAAATAACCAAATTATTGACATACAGTCTGTTATTAAGCCATATCTTTTAAAATGGTATTGGTTTCTATTAAGTGTTTTTTGTTGCTTAGCAATAGGAGTCATTTATATAAAAACTTCTATTCCCGTATACAATATAAAGAGTGCTGTTTTAATAAAGGATACAAAAAAATCTATAGGTGGCGTTTCTGAGGTAGGAGTTTTAGAAGGTCTTTCAGGTTTTGGAGGAATGAGTACTAATAGTATAGAAAATGAACTTGAGATTTTTCATACTAAAAAGTTAGCAAGGGATGTTGTTTCTATGAACGGTTTACAAACAACCTTATATTCTTTTTCCGGATTTAGAAAAGTGGAGTTATTTGGAGATACTTCTCCGATTAGAATTCACATAATTAATGAAAAGAAAAACAAAAAATATCCTAAAAAAAATTTTATAATTAGTTTTGCTGGAGATAAAATTACTTTAGAGTCAAAAGAATTTGATTATAAAAAAAATATTCAGTTTGGTAATTCTATAAGTCTTCCTTTTGCTAATATCATTATTGTTAAAAATAAGTCATTTGATAAGGAAAAAGCTGGAGAAATTGGAGACCAATTTGAAGTTAATTTTTCTACACTGGAAAGTTCAGCATCTGTTATTCAAAATATGCTACAAGTTGATCTTGCAGATAAAGATGCTACTGTAATTAATATTTCTTTGAACTCTCCGCAAACGGATAAAGCAAAAGTTATAATAAAAAGTCTTATAGATTCTTATAATAAAGATGCCATTTTGGACAAAAATTCGGAATCTCAGAAGACTAAAGAGTTTATTGACGAAAGGATAGCCAAAATATCGAGAGAACTTGGAAATGTAGAATCCGAAAAAGAGAAGTTTAAAACAACTAATAAGATTACAGACATTTTAACAGAGACCAGAGTCAATTTAGAAATGTCTTCTGATGCTAAAAAAAAGCAGTTGGAAATCAATGCTCAATTAGAGCTTACAAATGACTTGATTTCTTACGTTAAAAAACAAAATGATTTTCAGGTTTTACCATCCAATATTGGTTTAGATAATTTTGAGTCCAATAATTCTATTGCTTCTTATAATAGACTAATATTGGAAAGAGATAGATTGTTGGGGAGTGCCACATCTCAAAATCCGCTTGTTATAGAAGTTAGCCAGCAGATTAACTCTATGAAAAAGTCTGTAGAGCAATCGCTTTTGAAAAATAAGACCGGATTGCAACTAGCATTGGATGAATATCTCGGAGAACAGAACGATATAGATTCGCGAATTACCAAAGTGCCATTTCAGGAAAAATTATTCAGAAGCTTAGAAAGACAGCAACAGATTAAAGAAAATCTATATCTTGTACTTCTTCAAAAAAGAGAAGAAACTGCCATATCATTAGCAGTAGTTGCTCCTAAAGCTAGAATCGTGGAACCTCCGGTTATTTTGGACAAGCCGGTTGCCCCAAAAAAAATGTTTATATTGTTGGGCTGCTCTATCTTAGGATTTCTATTACCTTTTGGTTTTATTTATATCAAAGGATTGTTAAATAATAAGATAGTTGATAAAAATGATTTGAAATCATTATCTAAAATACCAGTAGTAGCAGAAATTCCTGCTATTAAGAAGAATGAGGAACATCTTGTTAAGAATAATGATTTTTCCCAATTAGCAGAATCATTCCGGATTTTAATTACAAACATGGGTTTCATGCTTGATAATAACTTGAAATCGAAAATTATTTTTGTAACATCGTCAA
>Ga0308158_10001380_pt1 | contig 26591 bp, 16 predicted proteins | sample PhyBR2_FD_201038 | JGI IMG/M metagenome (GOLD analysis project Ga0308158, IMG submission 201038) | Phyllosphere microbial communities from UC Gill Tract Community Farm, Albany, California, United States - DLSLB.R2 | ecosystem: Host-associated > Plants > Phyllosphere > Unclassified | place: USA... | reverse complement strand
ATGCTCTCGGCACGTCAGCATCCGTGACCCCCGGTTAGGATGTTGACGGCGTTTCGCGGCGTCATAGGGGGGTTGACTGAGTTATGAAGGCACTGTCGTGGGTCCGAGCTCGACCGAAGACGGCGGCATCGATCGCGGGGGTTGCGATCGGAGCGGTGGCACTCACCACGATGGCTGTGGCGTACGACGGCCTGCCGACCACGAAGGTCGATCTGAATGACGCGGGTGTCTGGCTGACGAAGTCGTCGAGCTTCCTCGTGGGGCACTTCAACCACGAGTCGACGGTGCTCGACGGCGGCATGCGCGCGGCGAGCGAGAACTACGACGTGCTGCAGGACGGCGAGACGGTGCTCGTGGCCGACAGCGGCGAGAGCACCCTGACTGCGGTGGACCCCGCCCGCATGGTGCTGGGCGACAGCGCTTCCGTGCCCGGCAGCGCCAAGGTCGCGCTCGGCGCGAAGACCGTCGCGATCCTCGACGACAAGTCCGGTGATCTGTGGATCACGTCGGCGAAGGGGCTCTCAGGCTTCGACATCAAGGCCGCCGACCCCACGATCGAGCTCGGCAAGGGCGCCGATGTGACGGTGGGGCGCGATGGCACGGTGTACGCGCTCTCGGGTGAGAAGGGCGAGGTCGTGACTGTCCCGTCCGATCCCGAGGGCATGCCGCTCGAACCCGCGACCGCGTCGGTGGGCGAGCTCGATCTGAGCGAGCAGCCGAGCATCACGGCGGTCGGCTCGACGCCCGTGGTGCTCGACGCCGCCGCCGGCGTCGTGACGACTCCCGGCGGGTTCCGCACCGAGATCGATCAGGCGGCGGATGCTGTGCTGCAGCAGGCATCCGCGGAGTCGGCCGCAGTCGCGATCGCGACGCCGACCGCTCTGCTGCAGGTGCCGCTCGACGGCGGCGACCCGATCGACGAGAAGGCTGACGGCACGGGCACTCCCGCGGCTCCGGTGCAGCTGCGCGGCTGCACCTACGGTGCATGGGCTGTGTCGGCCACGTTCATCCGCGACTGCACGGGCGACTCGCTCGACGTGAAGGAGAGCATCCCCGGCGCCGAGAACTCGGCCTCGCTGACGTTCCGTGTGAACCGCGACGTGATCGTGCTGAACGACATCATCGGCGGGGCCGCGTGGCTGGCGAACGAGAGCCTGCAGCGCGTGGACGACTGGAGCGTGCTCGTTCCGCCGGAGGGCGAGAGCGAAGACGACGAGAACACCACACAGGAGACCGTCGAGACCTCCTTGCCCGAGCGCAAGGAGAAGAACACCGTCCCCACCGCTGAGGACGACCCCGACCTCGGCGTCCGTCCCGGCGGCACGACCCTGCTGTCGGTTCTCGACAACGACAACGACCCCGACGGCGACGTGCTCGTGGCATCGCTGAAGGGAAAGCAGCCCTCGGTGGGCGAGGTGCGTCCGATCCTCAACGGCGCCGCCCTGCAGATCGCCGTGCCGGAAGACGCGACGGGGACGTCGACGTTCACGTACGAGATCGACGACGGACGCGGGGGCCGGGACACCGCCCAGGTGACCGTCTCGGTGCACGACGACAAGACGAACGGCGCCCCGCGTCCGAAGCGCACGAGCAAGGTGGCCGTCGAGGCCGGCGGCACGGTCTCGTACAACGTGCTGCCCGACTGGCGGGACCCCGACGGCGACGACCTGTACCTGCGCGGTGTCGAGCCGGCCCCGGGCGACGAGGTCGAGTTCACCACCGACGGCAAGATCACGTATCGCGCCGTGGCGAGCCTGCAGGGCCGCAAGGAGATCGAGATCAGCGTCTCGGACGCCATGGGCAAGGTCGCCATGGGCAAGGTCGTGCTCGACGTCAAACCGGAGGGCTCGACGAACCCGCTCACCAACGCCGATCACGTCGTGACACGCGCAGGCGAATCGGTCACCGTCTCGCCTCTCGCGAACGACACGAGCTCGGGCCGTGAGCAGCTGCGCCTGGCGCGCGTCGAAGACACCGCGGGTGTCGAGCTCGACCGCGACTACCCGAACCGCAAGTTCACGTTCAAGGCGAAGGCGCCGGGCACCTACTACGTGCAGTACCTCGCGACAGCGGGGCCGAAGCCCGCGAAGGGCATCGTGCGCGTCGACGTGCTCGACCAGCAGCAGAGTGACCTCGCGCCGGTCGCGGTGCGCGACGTCGCCATGCTGACCTCCGGCAGCGAAGCGCTCGTCGGAGTGCTGGGCAACGACAGCGATCCCGCCGGCGGCGTGCTCGTCGTGCAGTCGGTCTCGGTACCGCCGAGCAGCGGCGTGAACGTGTCGGTGCTCAACCATGAGACGCTGCGCGTCAGCGATCAGGGATCGCTCTCCGAGCCGGTGCGCATCACGTACCGCATCTCGAACGGCAAGAAGTCGGCCGAGGGCGATGTGGTCGTGATCCCCATCCCGGCGCCGACGAAGCTTCTCGCGCCGGTCACGAACGACGACGAGGCTGTCGTGCGCGTCGGTGACGTGGTGACCATCCCCGTGCTCGACAACGACGTGCACCCCAACGGCGACAAGCTCACGGTGGCTCCCGATCTGGTCGAGCCGCTGGTCGACCCGGAGGACGGCGAGGCCTTCGTCTCGCAGGACACCGTGCGGTTCCGGGCCGGGAAGAACCCCGGCACCGTGTACATCACCTACGAAGCGGTCGACACCCGCGGCCAGAAGGCGGGCGGTCACATCTCGGTGCAGGTGCTGCCGATCGACGAGGACGGCACGAACGCCGCACCCCGCCCGCGCGATCTGACGGCGCGCTCGCTCGCCGGATCGCGGATCAACATCCCGGTGCCGCTCGATGGCCTGGATGCCGACGGCGACTCGGTCGAGCTCATCGGGGTCGACAGCGCCCCGGCCAAGGGCCGCATCGTCGAGCAGGGCAACAACTACCTCACGTATGAGGCCTACGAAGACGCCTCCGGCGTCGATGCCTTCAGCTACAAGGTGCGCGACCGCCTCGGCGCCGAATCCCGTGCATCCATCCGGGTGGGCATTGCCCCGCCCGAGGCGGTGAACCAGGCGCCCTACGCCGTCAACGACTCGGTCGTCGTGCGCCCTGGTCGTTCCGTGGCCGTGCCCGCCCTCGCGAACGACTCCGACCCCGAGGGCGACCGCATCGGCTACCTCAAGTCGGGGCTCACCCTCCCGCCGGATGTGAAGGGCATGAAGGCCAGGATCTCGGGCGACCGCATCATCATCGATGTGCCTGACGAAGAGCTCGAGGCCTCGCTGCAGTACTCGATCAGCGACGCGAAGGGCGCGCGCGGCACCGCGGCGATCTTCGTGAAGGTCGACGAGGACGTGCCGCTGATGAACCCCATCGCCCGCGACGATCGCGTGCAGGTGGAAGACGTGGAGGACGACCTGTCGGTCGACCTCGATATCCTGCGCAACGACGAGGACCCCGACGGCACGATCGAGGGCGTCGAGGTCACGGTCGAAGACGGCGCGCGGCTGCTCGGCGACGGCAAGGTGCGGGTCAAGGTGGGCGAGCAGCGTCAGCTGATCCGATACGTGATCACCGACCAGGACGAGCTGACATCGTCGGCGTTCATCTTCGTGCCCGCGATCGATGAGCTGCGGCCGCGTCTCAAGTCGACCAAGCCGCTCGAGGTCAAGAGCGGCGAGACCAAGGAGATCCCGCTCGAGAAATACGTCGTCGTGGCCGGCGGCGGAGACGTGCGCCTCACCGAGGCGGCGAAGGTCAGCGCGTCATACGCGAACGGCGACGACCTCATCAAGGACACGACGACCCTCGTCTACACCTCGAAGGACCGCTACTTCGGTGAGGACGCACTGACGTTCGAGGTCACCGACGGAGACGGCCCCGACGACCCCGAGGGCCGCAAGTCCACTCTGACCATTCCGATCACCGTGCTGCCGCCCGACAACCAGCCGCCGACGCTCACGAGCGCGCAGATGCAGATCGCGCCCGGCGAGAAGGCGACCGCGCTCGATCTGGCGGGCCTCGCGACCGACCCCGACCCGAAGGACAAGGACAAGCTCCGCTTCTCTGTCAGGTCGCAGCCCGGTGAGGGCATCGATGCGCGCGTCGAGGGCACCACTCTGTACGCCGAGACGGGGCCGGACACCCCGAAGGGCACCGCGGTCACGATCCCGATCACGGTGACCGACGGAACCACCGAGCCCGTCGACGGCACCGTGCAGGTGACCGTCACGGCATCCACCCGATCGCTGGCGGTAGCCAGCCCCGATTCGGTCGACGAGGCCGACCAGGGCGAGACCATCACGGTTCCCGCGCTCGCGAACGACATCAACCCGTTCGTCGCCGACGGCGTGCCACTGAAGCTGCTCACGGCCGAGGTCGAGAGCGGCCAGGGGTCGGCGAAGGTCGCCGGCGATGCCGTCGACATCACCCCCGACAAGACGTTCGTGGGCGTGATGGTGGTGCGGTACCGCATCCAGGACGCGACGAAGGATCCCGATCGCGAGGTCGAGGGCCGGATCACGGTGACGGTGCAGGGCATCCCGGATGCCCCCGGCCGGCCGACCGTGACTGCGGTCGAGGACCGCACCGTGGTGCTCAACTGGTCGGCGCCGTCGAACAACGGCGCGGAGATCACCGAGTACACGGTCACGTCGGTGTCAGGAAACCCGTACACGAAGTCCTGCACGTCGACCACGTGCACGCTCGACGGGCTGACGAACAACGTCGAGTACACGTTCGCGGTCACGGCCACCAACCGCGTGGGCGAGGGCCCGGCGTCCGCCGCATCGGAGGTCGCGCGCCCCGACACCCGCCCCGACACTCCGCTGCCGCCGAAGCTCGACTTCCAGGACAGGGCTCTCGACGTGTCGTGGACGACCCCGACCTCGAGCGGTTCGCCGGTCGAGTCGTACACGCTCGAGATCTCTCCCACCCCGCCCTCGGGCATCGGGCAGAAGACGGGCGTCACCGGCAACTCGCTGCGCTGGGAGGGCCTCGAGAACGGCACGAGCTACAGCGTGCGGATCCAGGCGCACAACCGCGCGCCCGACCCGTCGAGCTGGAGCATGTACTCGGCGGCCGAGATCCCGGCAGGGCCGCCGGCCGCCGTCGCTGCGCCCACGGTCAGCAGCGCACCGTCGGTCGGCAGCGAGGCGCAGATGACGGTCAGCTGGTCGCAGCCGAACACCAACGGCGCGCCCATCGAGCAGTACGAGCTGGTGACCTACCGCGGTGGCGGCGAGGTCTCGCGCTCGCAGGTGGGAACGGCGACCTCGCAGACCGTCAGGGTTCCGACGAGCACATCCGACTACACCTACGCGGTGCGGGCGAAGAACAAGGCCGACTGGGGCGCCCTCGGCCCGCAGTCGGCTCCGCAGCGTGCGTTCGGCCAGCCGGGCGCTCCCTCGAACGTGACGGCGACGCCGCTGGACAGCGCGATCCGCGTGGAGTTCACGATGACCGAGGCCGCGCGCAACGGCGCATCCGAGAGCGAGATGCGCTATCAGTTCCAGCGCAACGCCGAGCAGTGGCAGGCGTGGGACGGCCGCTCGCTTATCCCGGCGAACAACGGCACGCCGTACACCGTGCGAGTGCGGGCGTACTCGGTCGTCGGCGGGCAGCAGTCGCAGACCGGTCCGTCGACGGCGTCGAACTCCGTCACGCCGTTCGGCCCACCGCACGCCCCGTCGGGTAGCGCGACGAAGAGCGGTGATCGAGCGATCAGGCTGACGTGGGACTCGAGAGGCTCGGAGAACGGCCGGCCGATCACGACGTACATCAGCATCGACAACGGCGGCTGGCAGCGGGTCGACTCGAAGACCGGTGAGCGCATCGTGGGCAACGGGTACGACCAGACGCACAACATCAAGGTGCGGGTCGAGGCCGAGGGAGGCGCCGCGGAGTCGCCGAGGTACTCCGCGACCACCGATTCGCCCCCGAAGCCGACCGCTGAGACGGTCAAGGGCACGTCGGGCAGCTGGTCGAACTGCAACACGTACTCCTGCGCCTACATGAAGGTGAAGGTGAGCAACTTCCCCGCGGGCAACTACCGCCTGTACTGCAACGACAGCGGCGGTCAGTGGGGCGGGGCCACGCACTACGTGCCGGCGAACGGCACGGCTCAGGCGACGTGCTACTACGGCATGCCGAACACCAAGGTATGGGTGACCATCGGCGGCTGGGGCGACGCGCAACCCATGACCTGGTACTGACGACAGACGAATTCGAGAACGGACAGCACAGCAATGACCATGACCCCCGAACAGGCCGCCTGGTTCCAGGGCACCTTCCACCGTCTCGTCGAGAACGTCGACAAGGCGCTGCAGGGCAAGAGCGAGATCGTCAGCCTCGTCGTCGCCGCCATGCTGGCCGAGGGCCACGTGCTGCTCGAAGACGCACCCGGCACCGGCAAGACCAGCCTCGCGAAGGCGCTCGCCGCGACTGTCCAGGGCACCAGCTCGCGCATCCAGTTCACTCCCGACCTGCTGCCCTCCGACGTGACCGGCGTCACGATCTACGACCAGCAGGCGCACCGCTTCGAGTTCCACAAGGGTCCGATCTTCGCGTCGATCGTGCTGGCCGATGAGATCAACCGCGCCTCGCCGAAGACGCAGTCGGCGCTGCTCGAGGTCATGGAGGAGTCGCGGGTCACCGTCGACGGTGTGACGCACGAGGCCGGTCGTCCGTTCCTCGTCATCGCCACGCAGAACCCGGTCGAGCAGGCGGGAACGTACAAGCTGCCGGAGGCTCAGCTCGACCGCTTCCTGATCAAGACGTCGATCGGCTACCCCGACCTCGACGTCGCCGAGCGCATCCTCGCCGGTGCCTCGGATCGCAACCCGTCGGCCGGTCTCACCGCCGTCATCACCACGGGCGCCGTGGCCGACATGGCCGACCTCGCCGCCACCGTGCACGTCGAGCCCGCCGTGCTGCGCTACACCGCCGAGCTGTCCGAGGCGACGCGCGGTGACTCGGCCATCCGCCTGGGTGTCTCGGTGCGCGGCGCGATCGCGATGATCCGCATCGCGAAGGTGTGGGCCGCAGCGCACGGCCGCCACTATGTGCTGCCCGACGACATCAAGGCCCTCGCCCGCCCGGTCTGGCAGCACCGTCTGCTGCTCGACGCCGAGGCGGAGTTCGCGGGTACCACGGCAGAGAGCGTGATCGGGCGCGTGCTCGAGAACGTGGCTGCGCCGCAGGCGCGCGCGGCGGTCTGATGTCGCAGGCGACCGTGGCCGAGGGGGTCGCCCCCGGGCAGGAGGCGGGGTGGCGAGACGTCGTCGCCGTGCTCGGCGGCCGCGCGCTCGAGCGTCTGCGCATCGTCGCCGGGGTGGTGCGTCCGCTCGGGTGGATGCTGATGGCGCTGACCGTGCTGTTCTGGATCGTCGGCGCCGTGCAGGGCTGGCGCGAGCTCGTCATCGCCGCGTGGGTGCTGGGCTTCGTTCTCGTGATCTGCGCGCTGTTCCTGATCGGACGCACGCAGTACGACGTGTCGCTCGACCTGGCCAGAACCCGCGTCGTGGTGGGGGAGCGGGCGATCGGCGCGCTGAAGCTCGAGAACCGCAGCAGCAGGGCGATCCTGCCGTCGCGTGTCGTGCTGCCCGTCGGCGCAGGGCGCGGCGAGTTCTCGATCCAGCGTCTCGCAGCCGGCCAGAGCGCCGAAGAGCTGTTCGCGATCCCCACGCAGCGCCGCGGCGTCGTCGAGGTGGGGCCGGTCAGCGTCGTGCGCGGCGACCCGCTCGGCGTCTTCGAGCGCGCTCACCGTCGTGACGATCCGGTCGACCTGTTCGTGCACCCGAAGACCGTGCTGTTCGGCGGTCAGTCGCTCGGGTTCCTGCGCGACCTCGAGGGTCTGCCTGCAGCGGACCTGTCGCGCGATGATGTGTCGTTCCACGCCCTGCTCGAGTACCAGCCGGGCGACGATCTGCGTCATGTGCACTGGCGCTCGACCGCCCGCACCGGAACCATGATGGTGCGCCAGTTCGAGGAGACCCGTCGTTCGCACTTCGTGATCGGCCTCTCGCGCTCGCGCGCCGACTACCGCTCCGAGGACGAGTTCGAGCTCGGCGTCTCGATCGCCGGATCGATCGGGCTTCGCGCGCTGCAGGACTCCCAGCGCGTGGATGTGCGCGTGCAGGGGCGCGAACTGGCATCCGGAACCGGAAAGCAGCTGCTGGACTCGCTCTCGGCGGTCGAGCAGTCGAAGCCGCGGGAGGGCGGCATCGCCGAGCTCGCCGGCGTCGTGTCGGCGGCCATGCCCACCGCCAGCGTCGTGGTGCTGGTCTGCGGGGCGAGCGTCGACGTCGAAGACCTGCGTCGCGCCTGCGCGCGGCTGCCGTTCGGGGCGCGCGCGCTCGCCGTCGTGGCCCAGCATGGGCTCGACAGCCCCGAGCTGCGCCGCATCGCCGACGCCGACGTCGTGACCGTCGGCGCGCTCGACCAGCTTCCCGTCGCACTGCAGAGGGTGCTCGCATGACCGCTCCGAAGACCGTCACCCCGTCGCGCCTGCGGCCCGGCTGGGTCATCGACATCGTCGCCGTCGGGATGCTGCTGCTCGCCGCGCTCGTCGGTTTCCGGACCACGTTCGGCGGCCCCAGCTTCCTGCTCGCCGCCGTGGGCGGCATCGTGCTCGGGCTCGGCATCGCGACGGTGTGCGCGTGGCGCGGGTGGGGCATCCTCATCGTCACCGGCGCGACGATCGCGGTGTACTTCCTGCTGGGCGGTGCGCTCGCGCTGCCGCACACGACGATGCTCGGCGTCATCCCCACGATCGACACGCTGGTCGCGCTGGCCACGGGGGTGGTCACGTCGTGGAAGCAGCTGCTGACGACCGTCGCGCCGGTGTCGGCCGCCGACGGACACCTGCTCGTGCCGTTCCTGATCGGCATGGTGGCGGCCGTCGTCTCGGCCTCGCTCGCCCTTCGCCTGCGCCGTCTGGCGTGGGCGCTGCTGCCCGTGATCGCGGCGCTGTTCCTGTCGATCGCGCTCGGCGTGCCGACCGCAGCCTTCCCGCTCGCCCAGGGCATCATCATCGCCGGCGTGGCCGCCGTGTGGATGTCTCTGCGCGCATGGTGGGCGCCGCAGTCGTCGGCCGTGAACGTGTCGGAGGCCGACCCCGCTCGCGCTCGGTACATGCGCATGCGCCGCCTCGTCGGCGGAGCGCTGGTGATCGCGCTCGCTGCGGGTGCGGGTGCCGCCATGAACGCGGTGACCGCGCAGGCGGGCCCGCGCAGCGTGTTCCGCGATGCGATCATCCCGCCGTTCAACATCCGCGACTACGCGAGCCCCATGCAGGGATTCCGCAAGACCGTGCGCGATCAGAAGACCAAGACCCTGTTCACGGTGACGGGCCTGCCCGAGGGCGCGCGGGTGCGCCTGGCCGCCATGGACGGCTGGGACGGCGTGGTCTACAACGTCACCGACGGCGGGCCGGGCTCGTCGAGCGCCTTCCTGCCCCTGCGCAGCGACATGGCGACGGGCGCGAAGGGCGTGCCGGCCTCGCTGCGCTTCGAGATCGCCGACTACTCGGGTGTCTGGCTGCCCGGTGCCTCGGTGGTCGACGACGTGCGCTTCGACGGTGACCGCGCCGATGAGCTGCGCCGCACGGCGTACAGCAACTCGACCACAGACACCACCGTGGTCACCGCCGGGCTGAAGAAGGGCGATGCGTACACGGTCGACGCCGTCTTCGCGCCGAAGATCAGCGACGACGTGCTCAAAGAGGCGGATTTCGCGAACATCAGGCAGAAGGTGTCGCCGTACTCGCCCGACGACCTCTCGGCGATGGCCGCCGACATCGTCACCGATGCCGAGACGCCCATCGAGCAGGCCAGGGCGCTCGAGACGTTCTTCGCCGAGGGCGGGTTCTTCAGCCACGGCCTCGAGGGAGAGGTGCTCTCGCGTGCTGGTCACACCGCAGAGCGCATCAGCACCCTGCTGGGCGGCGACCAGATGATCGGCGACGACGAGCAGTACGCCGTCGCGATGGCCCTCGCGGCGCAGGAGGTCGGGATGCCCGTGCGCGTGGTCATGGGCTACTACCCCGACGGCGATCGCAAGGGCGACCCCGTCTTCACCGCGACCGGTGACGACGTGCACGCCTGGGTCGAGATCGCCTTCGAGGGCTTCGGCTGGCTGCCGTTCGACCCGACCCCGCCCGAGGACAAGGTTCCTCAGGACCAGAACACCAAGCCGCGCGTCGACCCCAAGCCGCAGGTGCTGCAGCCGCCGCCCCCTCCGCAGGAGCCGGTCGACCTGCCGCCGACCGTGCCGGACGACCGAAAGGCCGAGGACGACAGCCTGAACGTGCTCGGCATCATCGGCATGATCCTCGCGATCGTCGGCGTCTCGCTCGGGGTTCTGCTGCTGCTCGCGTCGCCGTTCATCGTGATCGGCGCGTGGAAGGCGGCGAAGCGGCGGTCGCGCCGCAACGCCGAGCGTCACTCCGATCGCATCAGCGGCGGATGGGACGAGCTGACCGATCGCGCGATCGACCACGGCGCGCGCATCGCCCCCGGTGGCACGCGTGTCGAAGAGGCCGGTGTGATGGCATCCACTCTCACGCTGCCTGCCGCCACCGCGCTGGCCGTGCGCGCCGACGGCCAGGTCTTCGGCCCGGGCGAGCCGACGGCCGAGGAGGTCGAGGCCTTCTGGCGGGAGGTCGACGCCGCAGTGGGAGACCTGCGCGGCGCCACCACGTTCTGGGGCCGCATGAAGGCCCGGCTGAGCCTGCGCTCTCTCACCGGCAACGGCAGGATGGCAGAGCGCATGCAGGAACTGAAGGATGCTGCGACTGCCCGCGTGCGGCGCGAACCTGGCAACATCGACAAGAAGAACCCGACGTCCGAGAGCGAGACCCCATGACGACGATTCCCCCCGGCGACATCGCGCCGATCAGGCGACGGGTGATCGCCTACGTCATCGATGCTCTCATCGCCGGCGTGCTGCCGATCGTCGCCACCGTCGTCATGGCGAGCCTGATGGTCGGGGCGCTGCAGAGCCCGGAGGCGGCGGCCGGGGCGCTCGCCTCGGTTGCGGTCGCGGCGGGCGTCTTCGGCCTGCTGGTCCTGGGCTGGTTCGTGGTCTACACGATCATGCAGACCGGCAAGGGGTCGATCGGCATGCGGGCCCAGCGCATCCGCCTGGTCGGCGCGACCGACCTGGCCCCGCTGTCGTTCTGGCGCGCGCTGCTGCGCAATGTCGTCTTCTCGATCACCGGCGCGTTCGTGGTGGGACTGTTCTCGCCGCTCTTCGACGGCAGCGGTCGCTACCAGGGATGGCATGACAAGGTCGCCGGCGCGATCATGCTGGATGCCGCGGCCGTGCCCGCCGCGTCATCCGCACCCGCTCCGGCGGCGACCCCGGCGCCTCCCGCGCTGCCCAACCCGCTCGCGACAGGCGGCTACACGGGGCAGCCGACGCCGCCGGCCCCGCCTGCGCCGTTCGCCTTCCCGCAGCCGACGCGCGACGCGCCGCCGCTGCCCGACGGCTTCCCCGACGAGACGATCGTGGCGCCACGTCACGCGTCGCCGGGCGTTCCGGCGCATCCCGCGACCCCTGCCGCTCCGGCATACCCCGCGGCTCCCGCGTATCCTTCGGCTCCCGCGGCGCCGGTCCCGGATGCCTCTGCTGCCGCCGCCCCCGATGAGACGATCGCCGCACCGCCTGCGCGCCAGGAGCTTCCGGGCGACCCGCTCATCTCGTTCGTGCCCGGTGTGACGCAGCCGGGTGCGAACCCCACGCCTTCGACTCCCGCCCCGGCGGCTCCGGCCCCGGCGGCTGCGGCCGCCGCGACGCCGGCTCCCGAGGCGGCGGCGCCCGCGGCGCCGGTCGCCGAGCAGACCCCGTTCGTGCAGCCGGGCGCCCCGCAGGCATCCGGTCACGACGTCGACGACGATCTCGAGGCGACGCGCATCAGCGTGCCCGGTCACCGTCTCGTGTTCACGTGGGACGACGGCCAGCGCGTGTCGGTCTCGACCCGCACGGTGTTCGGCCGCAACCCGGAGCAGGAGCCGGGAACCGTCGTCGTCTCCGTGCGCGATGAGACGCTCTCGCTGTCGAAGACGCACTTCGAGGCGGGCTCCGAGCCGACCGGCGGCTGGGTCATGGACCGCCACTCGACCAACGGGCTGACGATCGTGCGCGAGGGCACCCGCATCGCGTGCCCGCCCGGTCAGCGCGTGCCCGTGCGCCTCGGAGACGCCCTCGAGATCGGCGACCGCATCGTGACGATCGGCGGCTTCGCATGACGGCTCCGGTGATGGTCCGCGTGGGTGCGTCGACCCATACGGGCACGCGCCGCGTCCTCAACGAAGACGCCCAGCTCTCGTCGGCGCCGGTGTTCATCGTCGCCGACGGCATGGGCGGTCACGAGGCGGGCGAGGTCGCCAGCGGCGCGGTGGTGGCGGAGTTCTCGCAGCTGGTGGGTCGCGATGCGCTCGAGCTCGACGATGTGCGCGAGGCAGTCGCCCGCGCCCGTGCATCGGTGGACCAGCTCGCGACGACGGGCGCCAGGGCGGGCACGACGCTCAGCGGTGTCGTCATCTCGTCGGTCGACGGGCTCGGCTACTGGCTGGCAGTGAACATCGGCGACTCGCGCACGTATCGCTTCGCGTCCGGCGAGCTCGAGCAGATCAGCGAGGACCACTCGGTCATCCAGGAGCTGCTGGACGCCGGCGAGCTGACGCCCGAAGAAGCGCTGACCGACTCGCGCCGCAACATCATCACGCGCGCGATCGGCGCGGGCAGCACCGGCGACGCCGACTTCTGGCTGTTCCCCGCCGAGTGCGGCGACCGCATGCTGGTGTGCTCCGACGGACTCACCTCGGAGGTCTCCGAGGCGCGCATCGTCGAAGTGCTCTCGAGCGAGGCCGACCCGCAGCGCGCGGCGGACCTGCTCACGGCCGACGCGGTGGACGCGGGTGGGCGCGACAACATCACGGTGCTGGTGGTCGATGCGGTCGCCGTCACCACCCGACCCGGAACGATCGTGCTCTCGGACGAGATGGACGATGTGGACGCCGACACGCGTCCGCGGGAGACACTGACTGGAGGGGTTCGATGAACCAGTTCTCATACCGGCCCGGCGCCTGGCAGCTCGTCGTCGAATCCGGCGGCGTCGTCGCGGTGCCGGCCGACGTCGAGGCCGACCGGCTCGCGACGCTGCACCGCATGCTGCGCGACGGCACCCCTGCGCTGACCGATGTCATCGACGTGCTCGCCGCCGGCTCGATCGCGGCGCTCGGGTCGTTCGCGGTGGCGCTGACGTCCGGCGACTCGATCCGCTTCGCCGTCCGCGGCCCGGTGCAGGCGCGCATCGTCGCCTCCGGCGACGACGAGGTCGTCTCGGGCGCCGAGGTCAGCACGTGGACCGAGCGCTTCATCGCCGACGCCCAGGGCTTCGAGCTCACCGTCGATGACGCACAGGCCGACGTCTGGTACCCGATCGTGTCTGGTGTGGTGCTCGCGGCGGCTCTGCGCCAGGGGGCGACGGCAGCGACCCCGGCCGAGGCTGCGGAACCGGATGCCGATGGCGCCTCTGCCGGCGCGACGGCCACTCCTGCGCCGGTGGATCTCGATCCTGGCGCCGAGGCCGAGGCCGAGGCCGAGGCCGGGGCCGAGCCGACAGCTGCCGCGGATGCCGGAGACGGCGAACCCGCCGTCTCCGAGCCTCTTGTCTCCGAGTCAGAGGCCGAGTCCGACTCATGGTCCGAGTCCGAGCGCGACTCCGAGGCCGAGGCCGAGTCGGGGTCCGAGTCCGAGCCCGAGTCCGTGTCGGATGCGGAATCCGAGACCGAGTCGGAGCAGGGGGCCGACCCCGAGCCGCAGACCGCGCCCGAGGTCGCTTCCGCGTCGCAGCCGCAGCCCGGAGCCGACGCCGCGGGCTTCTCCGGGAGCGACCCGGCGATCGCACAGACTCTCATTCCGAGCGATCTGACCCTCGCGCCGATGAGCGAGGGCGAGGGCATCCCCTCCTCCGACATCCCCGGTCTCGGCGACCACGACGGTGCGACCATCTCGGCTGCCGAGCTGCGCCGCCTGCGGTCGCAGCAGGGCCTCACCACCGAGCCGCCGACCGCCGGCCCCGACGCACCCACAGCGGTGCTCCCCGTGGTCGAGGCTCCCGCCGCCTCCGGCGCGCACGGCGTCGCGCGTCTGTCGACCGGCCAGGTCATCGAGCTCGACCGCACGGTGATCATCGGCCGCCGGCCGCGCTCGACCCGGGTCAGCGGCGACAGCATGCCGCACCTCGTCGCCGTCGACAGCCCGCAGCAGGACATCTCGCGCAGCCACCTCGAGATCCGCCCCGAGGGCGACTCCGTGGTCGTGATCGATCTGCGCACCACCAACGGATCGACCCTGCTGCGACCGGGCGCCGACCCCGTGCGCCTGCACCCCGGCGAGCACACCCTCGTGCTCAGCGGAGACGTCGTCGACCTCGGCGACGGCGTGACGGTCGCGTTCGAAGGACTCGTGTGAGCAGGCCCCCCTCCGAGCCGCCCGTCCTGCCCGGGTTCTCGTACCTCCAGCCGCTCGGCGCGGGCGGCTTCGCCGACGTCTTCCTCTACGAGCAGCAGATGCCGCGGCGCAAGGTCGCGGTCAAGGTGCTGCTCGCCGACCGCCTGAGCACGGGCGCGGCACAGGAATTCACCGACGAGGCCAACGTGATGGCGATGCTGTCGACGCATCCCGCCATCGTCACGATCTACCAGGCCGGCGTCGCCGGCGACGGCCGCCCGTACCTGGTCATGGAGTACTGCTCCCGGCCGAACCTCCAGGTGCGCTCGCGTCGTGAGCCGTTCTCTGTCGCCGAGGCGCTGCGCGTCGGCATCCAGGTGGCCGGCGCCGTCGAGACCGCCCACCGTGCCGGCGTCCTGCACCGCGACATCAAGCCGGCGAACATCCTCGTCACCGAGTACAACCGGCCTGCGCTGACCGACTTCGGCATCGCCACGACCGCAGGCGCGGTGAACGAGGCCGCCGGGATGTCGATCCCCTGGTCGCCGCCCGAGTCGTTCGCCGAGCCGCCGGTGAGCGGACCACGCACCGACGTCTACGCGCTCGGCGCCACGATCTTCACCCTGCTCGCCTCGCGCTCGCCGTTCGAACGGCCAGGTGAGCGCAACACCAGCGCCGACCTCATCGAGCGGATCGAGCGCATGGCGGTGCCCAAGCTCGACCGCGCCGATTCGCCGTCGAGCCTGCAGGCCGTGCTCGAACGCGCTATGGCGAAGAATCCCGACGACCGGTACCCGAGCGCTGTGGCGTTCGCCAGGGCCCTGCAGAAGGTGCAGATCGAGCTCGCGCACTCGGTGACCCCGATCGACATCGTCGACGAGCACCCGTCGGCCGACGAGCTCGAAGACGACGATGACGGCCTGACGCGCGTGCGCGAGGTGCGCTCGATCAGCCCGCAGGGCGAGGCCGAGAATGCGACCCGCCCTTCCGCGCGCACCGAGCGCAAGGCCGCGCCGGTCATCGGCGACATCCCGCGCTTCGACCCGGCGAGCACTCCCGCCGCCGCGGAGGAGCAGACGCAGCTGCGCGCCTCGCGGAGCACGCCGCGGGAGACCCCGCCGAACGCCGCCGACCACGACGAGCAGACGCTCCTGCGACCGCCCCGGGTCGTCGCGCCCGTGGCATCCGCTCCCGCTCCTGCGCAGCCCGCACCCTCGTCTCCGTCGCCGGACGCAGCCGTTCACGCGCCGGCCGACGCCTCCCGCGTTCGCAAGGGCGTGCCGTGGTGGGGATGGGTGCTCATGCTGGTCGGCGCCGTACTGGTCGTCGGCGGCGTGATCTGGGCCAGCAGTCTGGCTGCAGACAGCATCGGCAGCCAGACGACCAAGACGCCGGCGCCATCCGAACCAGAGGCCAAGGACCCCATGGCGGGTCTCGTGCCGCCGGTCGAAGACCTGGTCGGCACGCGTTCGGGCGATGTCGTCACCTTCACCTGGAAGAACGCCGACCCGCAGGAGGGAGACACGTTCCTCTGGAACCAGGTGACGCTCGACGGCCCGTCGAAATCGGCGCAGGTCACCGAGCCCAAGGTCGTGCTGCCCGGACCGAACCCCGATCGCACCTGCATCGAGGTCATCGTCAAGCGCGACAACGGCACCTCCTCACCCGAGGTCAGGGAGTGCGTGGACTGATGATCTGGGAGATCGACGACAAGAGCGAGACGATCGAAGGACTCGACGAGTCCGGTCGTCCTGACCCTGCCTATGCGGCCGCACTCGGGTTGCTTCCGGCGCCACTCGGCCGCCGCGCGCTCGCCGCGGTGTACGACGGCGCGGCGTGGATGCTGGTGCAGCTGCCGTTCCTGATCGGGTCGGTGCCCCTTCTGATGAAGCTGGCGGGCGGGTCGATCTCGGCCTACGGCCTCGTCAACCACCCCGGCTTCACCCTCGCCGTCGTGATGGCGTCGATCACGGCGCTGCTGAGCCTGGCGCTCGCCATCGTCCAGTGGTCGCTGCATGCCGTGAAGGGCATGACCATCGGCAAGGCGCTCACCCGCATCCGCACGGTCAACGTGCGCACCCTCGGGAAGGCCGGATTTCTGCGGTTGCTGCTGCGCTATCTCATCGTCGCTGCGGCCGGTCTGCTGCCGGCCATCGGCTCGGTGCTCTTCCTTCTCTCGCCGGTCTTCGATCCCGAGCGCCGCGGCCGCAGCTGGCACGACAAGGCGAGCGGCGTCTGGCTCGTCGACGTGCGCGCCGGCCTGAACCCGTTCGACGAGAAGCGCATGCGCGTGGCCCGCAAGATGGTCAAGGCCGAGCCGACCCGCGAGCGCGTCGTGCTGCCTTCGCTCGCGACCCCCGTCGATCCGTCGCAGCAGCCCGCTTACCGGCCCGGCAGCCGCGTCAGCGCCGGCGTGCTCGGAATCGCCCGCCCGCACGATGCGAACGAGCGCCCCGTCATCGGACTTCCCGTCGTCGCAGAGCCCGAGCCCGAAGCGCACGGCGAGGCCGGCAAGCCCGTGCTCGGGGGCTACCGTGCGCCGGCGAAGCCCGACGAGCAGGCATCCGGATCCGCCACGCCCCCGCCCGCAGCCGTGACGCCCGCGGCCGGGCCCGCAGGACAGGCAGCCCCGGTCGTCGATGCCGTGCCGAAGCAGCGTCGCGAGGCGCGCACCGTCGCGGTCGAGCGGCAGCCGGAAGCGCCCTCCGCGCCGGCACCAGCCACGCCGACTCCCGCCGCGCCGACTCCCGCCGCACCGACTCCCGCCGCGCCGGAGGCTGCGGCGCCGGTGCGCTTCGGTCTGCGCTTCGACTCGGGCGAGGGGATCGGGGTCACCGCGCCCGTGCTCCTCGGCCGCAATCCCGACGCGAGCGGGCACCCCGGAACCACGCCGATGCCGCTCGCCGACAGCACGCGGTCGCTGTCGAAGACCCACCTTCTCGCCCGACCCGTCGACGGCGGCATCGAGGTCGTCGACCTCGGCTCGACCAACGGCTCCGGTCTGATCCGAGGCGGAGCCGAGTACGCGCTGAGCGCGGGAGCGCCGACCCTGGTGACCGAGGGCGACACCATCCGGCTCGGCGACCGCATGGCGGCTGTGGTCAGGGTATGACCCGCTGCTCGACGCGCGCCGCCACCGGCGACACACATCGAAACTGAGGACGACGCATGAGGCTCAAGCTCACCCTGCACCGGCAGACCGGCGATCCCGTCGACATCGTCGTCACGACCGACTCCACGGCGACCGCGGGCGACGTCGCCAGGCACATCGCCGAGGCCGACCCCGCGCGGTCGGTGCCGGTCGGCGAGGGCGACGTGCTCACCCTCGCCGTCGCGCCGCCCACCGGCGAGCGGCTCGTCGCGCTGCAGCCCGACGTGCCGATCGGCGAGGCGGCGATCGGCTCCGGCTTCGCGGCGTCGGTCCTCAACTACGGCTCGGGCCACATCACCACAGCCCAGCGCGCCGTCGTGGGCGTGCTGCGTGCGACCGGCGGCGCGCTCGCGGGGCAGGAGTTCCCGATCACCGCGGGGCAGGTCTCGATCGGCCGCGATGCCGGCAACGACGTCGTGCTGCCGGATGCCATGGTCTCGAAGCGCCATGCCCGTCTCGAGGTCGGAACGCAGATCGAGGTCATCGACCTCAACTCCGCCAACGGCGTGCTCGTCGACGGGGTCGCCGCTCAGCGCGTGCGCATCGAAGAGGGTCAGCCGTTCGTGATTGGCGGCACGACGCTCGAGGCGCGCCTCGCCCACAGCTACGACGGGAGCTCGTCCGAGGAGCCGGTCATCGAGCGCGGCGGCGGGCTGCTGTTCAACCGCAGCCCTCGTATCGAGGTGCGCTACCCCGGCACGAAGTTCAAGATGCCGCGGCTGCCCACCGAGAAGATCGGCAAGATGTTCCCGTGGGCGATCATGGTCGCCCCGATCCTGATGGGTGCCGCGCTCTACGCGATGAACGGCAACCCCCGCTCGCTGCTGATGATCGTGCTCACCCCGCTCATGGCGCTGATGAACGTGGTCAACCAGTCTGCGCAGTCGAAGAAGAGCACCAACCACGAGTTCGCGCTGTTCGAGCGCCAGTTCGAGCAGCTGGAGGAGGACTTCTTCCACGGCAAGCCCGAGGAGGAGGCCGCGCGCAACGCCGAGGCGCCGCCGGTCGCGGAGGTGTTCGACCACGCGATGCGGCTCGGCCCTATGCTGTGGACACGGCGGCCCGAGCACTGGAACTTCCTCGCCCTTCGCCTGGGCAGCTGCCGGCTGCCCGCACGCAACTCGATCGACGATGCCGAGACGCCCGACGGGCTGCCCGAGTTCATCGACCGCATCGACAGGCTGCGAGAGCGCTACGAGTACGTCGACGACGTGCCGGTGTTCGACATGCTGGCCGACTCCGGATCGGTCGGCATCGCGGGTCCCCAGGCGCCCGTCGCCGACGCGATGCGCGGCCTCGCGGTGCAGCTGTTCGGCCTGCACGCGCCCAACGACGTGGTCGCCGTCGCGTTCTCAGACTCGGCCTGGACGGCCGAGCTCGACTGGCTCAAGTGGCTGCCGCACACCTCGAGCGAGAAGAGCCCGTTCCGCGACCTGGCACTGGCCGACTCGGCGCCGACCGGAGCCGCGCTGCTCAACATGCTCGAGGACTACGTGCAGCGCTCGGCCGACGCCGCAGGAGAGCCGCGCGGTCCGTTCAAGGAGGACTGGAACCCCCTGCTGTACGGCACCGATGTCGCGCGCGCAGCCACCGATCATCAGAAGACGCCGGCCCTGTCGGTGATCGTCTTCGTCACCAGCGACGCGCCGGTCGATCGCGGCCGCCTCACCGACGTGCTCGAGCGAGGCGCCGATCACGGCGTGCACGCGGTGTTCGTCGCCCCGACGGTCGAATCGCTGCCGGCGGTGTGCCGCAGCTTCATCGACGTGACCACCGGGCTCACCGACGCCCACGTCGGCCTCGTGCGCAACGGCGAGAACTTCGAGCACGTGCAGGTGGAGGGCGTCTCGAACGCCTACATGCACATGCTCGCGCGGCGCCTGGCGCCAGTGGTCGACGCGAGCACGGTCACCCACGACTCCTCCGACATCCCGGGTTCGGTGATGTTCCTGCAGCTCGTCGACCCGGCGATCGCCGAGGATCCGAACGTCGTGATCGAGCGCTGGCGGCAGAACAACACCATCGTCGATCGCTCGTCCACGCCCCGGCCCCGGCTCAAGAAGTCCGGCACCCTGCGCGCCATCATCGGCCAGGGCGCCAGCTCGGCGATGGCGCTCGATCTGCGCACGCAGGGGCCGCACGCTCTCGTCGGCGGCACGACCGGTGCGGGAAAGTCCGAGTTCCTGCAGGCGTGGGTGCTCGCCATGGCCGCAGCCCACAGCCCCGATCGCGTGACCTTCCTCTTCGTCGACTACAAGGGCGGATCCGCCTTCGCCGACTGCGTCGAGCTGCCGCACTGCGTGGGCCTGGTCACCGACCTCAGTCCGCACCTCGTGCGGCGTGCGCTCACGAGCCTCCGCGCCGAGCTGCACCACCGCGAGCACCTGCTCAACCGCAAGAAGGCGAAGGACCTGCTCGAGCTCGAGAAGCGGCAGGATCCCGAGTGCCCGCCCGCGCTCGTGCTCGTGATCGACGAGTTCGCGGCACTGGCATCCGAGATGCCCGAGTTCGTCGACGGGGTGGTCGACATCGCCCAGCGCGGCCGCTCGCTCGGCATCCACCTGATCATGGCCACGCAGCGCCCCGCCGGCGTCATCAAAGACAACCTGCGCGCCAACACGAACCTGCGCATCGCGCTGCGCATGGCCGACGAGGCCGACTCGCGCGACGTCGTCGACGACGCGATCGCCGCGTCGTTCCCGCCGTCGATCCCCGGTCGCGCGATCGCGAAGACCGGCCCCGGTCGCCTCGTGCCCTTCCAGTCGGCGTACGCGGGCGGCTGGACCACCGATGACGAGTCAGGTGTCGCCGAGGTGCGGGTGTCTGAGCTGCGCTTCGGCGCCACCGCCGAGTGGGAGCCCGACCGTCCGCCCGAGTCCGACTCGCACGAAGAGGACCTCGGACCGAACGATCAGAAGCGCATCGTGTCGACGCTGATCCGCGCCGCCGACGCCGCTCGCCTGCACCGCCCCCGTCGGCCGTGGCTCGACGACCTCGCGCCGCTGGTCGACCTCAAGCACCTGCCGAACGACGGCGACACGCGCATTCCGCTGGCGCTGCTCGACGTTCCCGAGAAGCAGCTGCAGGAGGCGGCGGTGTTCGTGCCCGACCGCGACGGATCGCTGGTCGTCTACGGCACCTCCGGCTCGGGCAAGTCGACGCTGCTGAAGACCATCGCGACGGCTGCGGGCATGAGGCCGGAGCGCGGCCGCGTGCAGGTGTACTGCCTCGACTTCGCCTCGGGCGCGCTCAGTGCGCTGAACGCCCTGCCGCACGTCGGCTCGGTCGTCGACAGCGCCGATGCCGAGCGCATCCAGCGCCTGCTGCGCACCCTCGACCGTGAGATGGACCGTCGTGCGGCCGCGTTCTCGGCGGCCAGCGCCGCGTCGGTGCAGGAGTACCGCGAGCTGGCCGATCCGAACATGCCGCGCATCCTGCTGCTCATCGACAACTATCCCGAGTTCAAGAAGGACTGGGAGATGGCGCCGGGGCGCGGCCCGTTCTACCGCATCTTCATGCGCATCCTGGGCGAGGGTCGCACGCTCGGCGTGCACACGGTGCTCACGGCCGACCGCGGCAACGCCGTGCCCAGCGCCGTCGCCTCCAACATCCCGCGCAAGGTTCTGCTGCGCATGGGCGACCCCAGTCAGTACATGCTGCTGAACGTGCCCCGAGACATCCTCGACGAGCAGTCAGCCCCTGGCCGCGCCATCATCGACGGGCATGAGGCGCAGATCGCCGTGCTCGGGGGCACCGCCAACGTCGTCGAGCAGACGAAGGCGCTGCGCGCACTCGGAGACAGGCTGCGCGAGAAGGGCGTGCGCGACCTTCCCGAGATCGGCGCTCTGCCGACGATGGTCCCCATCGCCGACATGCCCGCGACGGTCGACGGGATGCCCGTGTTCGGCGTCGCCGACGATTCGCTCGCACCGCACGGGTTCGAGCCGATCGGGTCGTTCGTCATCTCGGGCCCGCCCCAGTCGGGAAAGACCAACGCACTGAGGTCGCTCATCACCGCGGTCGAGCGGTTCGATCCGAACGTGCAGCTGTACCACTTCGGCAGTCGCAGGGCCGAGCTCAAGGACTTCCGTCCCTGGGTGCGGTCGGCCACGAAGGCGGAGGACGAGAAGGAGCTCGCGACAGAGCTCGCCGAGCTCGTCGTCAGCGACGCGCAGAAGCAGCGCATCCTGATCGTGATCGAAGACATCCCGCATCTCGCCGACGGCGCCGCCGACCGTCCGATGCGCGCTCTGCTGCAGGCGATGAACAACAGCGACCACATGCTCATCGGCGAGGCGGAGATCACACGGGCCAGCGGCAGCATCGGCGTGCTGGGCGAGTGGAAGTCGGGACGTCAGGGCATCGTGCTCAAGCCCGAGACCTACGATGGCGAGTCGCTGTTCAAGGTGCCGTTCAGCCGGATGAAGCGCTCGGACTTCCCGGTCGGCCGAGGCATCATGGTGCAGGCCGGACGCGCGATCACGATGCAGATGCCGTACGTGCCCGAGCAGTCCTGACGCACCCGATATGCGGATGGGGAGTTCTCCCCATTCGCATATCGGGCGGGCATGGGTAGCGTCTTGTGTGGGCGGTCCGGTGGGGCTGTCGTAGATGAGAGCTGGAGGGTTGTTATGGCCGGACATGACTTTGGGGCGACGTACTCCGAGATGGAGAGCGCGGCATCGCGTCTGCGTGATGGTCGCAGCGCCGTGACCGACACGCTGAAGGAGCTGCAGGGCGTCATCGACGACCTGGTGCAGGACGGTTTCAAGACGGAGAATGCGTCTGAGGCGTATTCGACGGCGTACTCCGAGCTGACGACGTCGCTGGATGACGCTGCTGAGGCTGTGAACGACATGGCGCAGGCGCTGGACCGCATGGCGGACTCGATCCGCGACAAGGACTCCGAGCTCGCCGGCGGCTGAGCTGCATGAGGAGGGTCGCGTCACCGCCCGGGGGGATGGTGGCGCGACCCGCGTCGAATGATCTGAATCGAACGGAGGAGGGCGCGCGATGGGCATGATGCTGCCGGATGAGCTCATCTGGGTCATGGAGAAGCTCGGCTTCGAATGGCCCGACATCGATGAGGACGAGCTTCGGCGGGGCGCGGAGATCGTCCGCACCTTCAGCGGCGATCTGGAGCAGGCGCTGACCGCCATGGATCGCAAGGTGAACGGCGACATGGCAGCCGCGATGCGAGGGCAGGCGGGACCGGCGTACGTGGCCGCATGGAACACCAACCGCTCGCAGAACCTCGACAAGCTGCTCGGGCTGCTCGGGCCGGTGCCCACGGGCATGAACATCGCAGCCGACGTCGTCTTCGGACTGAAGATCAAGGTCATCGCCGACGTGACGACCACGATGATCACCCTGGTCGGCATGCTGACCAATCCCATCACCGCGCTCGGCGCGGGCCCGATGCTGCTGCTCAAGAAGAAGCTGCTGAACGCGGCGGTCGACATCGCGATCGAGCAGGCGCTCGAGCAGATTCTGCCGACCGTCGTCGCTCCGCTCACCGAAGAGCTGCCCGGCGTGATCATGGCGGCGCTGGATGCGCCGATCGTCGAGGCCACGGTCGGCGACACCGACGAGTTCTACGCGGATCTGCAGGCGCTGGAGCAGGCGCAGGGAGACATGGAGACCTACGCCGGTGACGTCGAGACCATGACCGAACGGCTGATGGCCGATCTCGCCGGCCTGAATCTGACGGGAGACTGACGATGGCGAAGATCATGGACTCGCTGGGTCGTCCGATCATGCACTCGCTGGACGGCTTGCCCATCCACGTGCGTCAGCTCGCCGACATGTTCCGCGGTCACGGGCAGCGCCAGGTGCGCAACAAGAACGGCGTGAACGACGTCGACCGGTTCGACGACGGCGTCATCACCACGCGCGGGGGCAACACGAAGGCCACTCACTTCGATCCCGAGACAGGTCGGCCCATCACCGAGCGCGGCACGATCACCGAGGACTTCGGAAGCAGCACGCGCGGTGACAATGCGACGGACGTCGGCAACCTCGGCGAATCGACCGATGACGGTGGTCACCTCGGCGGTCATCGCTTCTACGGGGACACCCCCGATGAGGGCATCGCGCCTCAGGCCGCGAACCTCAACCGCGGTGCGTGGAAGAAGATGGAGAACGAGTGGGCCGACTGGGTCGGCAAGGGCTACCAGGTCGACTACACGGTCGAGGTCATGCCTCCCGGCGCGGTGCGCCCTGATAGCTTTGTGGTCAACTACACGGTCACCGATCCCGCCACGGGGAATGCCGCGTACCGAAACTTCCCGATGTTCGACAACGTCGCCGGTGAGGCCTTCGACAGGGTCTCCCGTACCGATATGCCGGACCTGTGAGCAGCTCAAGGAGTGCTATGACCGACGACGTCACCACCGGCCTCATCCGTGCGCTGGTCGAGAACCTCACCGGCGCCGACAAAGAATGGCAGGCGCTGTCGATGGTCCTCGACTTCGCCGGAGGCAAGTTCAGCGGAACGCACGGCTACGCCTACTCCGACGACGGATCGATCGCCGCCGTGGCCTCACACCCGTACTACGCCAAGGCGGCGGTCAACGCCTACCTCGAGAGCTACTACAAGCCCGGCGACCCGCTCCCGGCCGCGATCCTCGTGCAGTTCGATCGTACGAGCGGGCAGTACGAGGTGACGTTCGAAGACACTGACGCGACGCGCTGGCAGGTCACACCGGCCAACATCGGCTCGATGGGCGAGCAGCTGCGCCCGTCGTTCGAGTGAGCACCGCCGGGCCTTCACTCCTACCGTTGAAATCGAGCCAGCTGACCGGAGCGGGGAACTGATGCGCGAATCGCAGACCTATTGGTACAACCTGTCGACCCAGAGCGTGCTGCGGGCCGACGAACGCCCCTCCGAAGACACGATCGGACCGTTCGCGACCTACGAAGAGGCCGAGGAGTCGCCGGCGACGCTGCTCGAGTACGCCAAGGCCTGGCTCGAGAGCGAAGAGAGCGAGCCTTTCCGCGCGATGGCGGCGGAAGACGACGACACCGACCTCGCGTGATCCGACGGTGAGAGGTTCCCGTCGCGTCGCGGCTGCCGCGGTCGTCGCGCTGACCCTCGGTCTCGCGGCCTGTGCGCCGGCGCTGCCCGAGACCGTCGTACCCGGCACCGAGGTCACGGTCGCGTGGAGCGGTGAGTTCACGTCGCTGAACGCCGCGGCCGCACCGACTCCTGCGAACCGCGACGTCGCCGAGCTCATCCGCGCCGACTTCGGCGACCTCGTCGACGGCGAGTTCGTTCCCGACGAGGGCTTCGGCACGGTGAAGATCGTCTCGAAGAAGCCCTTCACCGTGAGGTACGACCTCGCCGAGCCGGTCTGGTCAGACGGCATCCCGCTCGATGCGGCCGACCTTCTGCTCGGGTGGGCCTGGCGCGCCGGCCTGCTGGCCGACGACGAGAGCGACGCGGTGCCGGACGAGAGCGTTCTCGATACGAAGCCCCCGAAGATCGACGAGTTCGCGCGGGCGATCGACGTGACCTTCACGCGGCCCGACATCGGCTGGCAGCGAGCCGTCTCGGCACCCATGCCGGCCCACGTCGTCGCGCAGCGGGCTCTCGATCTCGACGACCCGATGGAGGCGAAGCAGGCGGTCATCACCGCGATCCGCTCGGGCGACGGCGAGACGCTGGCGAAGCTCGCCGCCGAATGGCGGGACGGCGCCTCGTTGAAGCCGGGAAAGATGCCCGCGCCCGAGAAGCTCGTGTCGAGCGGGCCGTACCTGGTGCAGAAGATCGACGAGACGAGCACGAGCATCTCGTTCGCCCCGAACCCGGACTACCGCGGCATCGTGGGCGCGAAGATCGAGAAGATCGCACTGGTGCCCCGCGGCGACGACCTGCTCGAGCGCCTCGGCGACACGGTCGATGTCGCGCAGGTCGCGCCGAACAGCGGCAATCGCGATCCGATCCGGATGCTGCAGCGCAAGGACTTCGTCGTCCAGTCCGCCCACGACGGCACGATGTGGTCGCTTCAGCTGCAGCCCTATGGCGTCTTCTCGCGGCCGCAGGCGCGGATCGCTTTCCTCAGGGCGGTGCCGGCGTCGGCGCTTGCCCAGCGGGGCGGCGGGGAATGGGCGTCCGACTTCGCCGGCACGACGTCGATGATCACCGCCCCCGGTTCGCGTGCGTATGACATCGTCGCCGAAGACTCCGGGTTCACGCAGAAGCTCGGCGAACCCGCCGACGATGCGGCCCTCGAGCGTCAGAACGCGGGTCTTCCCGACCGGGTCGGCGTCTGCGTGCTGTACGACCGGCGCAGCGAGTTCGCCCGTGGCGCCTTCGCGGCGCTGCGCGAGGTGACGGCCGAGGCGGGCTGGGGCGTACGCGACTGCGGCAGCGACGACTACGCGAAAGCGGTGGAGGGCGGCGGGTGGGATGCCGTGATCGCCCGCACTCCGATCCCCGAGACGCCCGCGCAGATCGCGGATCAGTGGGGCAGCAGCGCCTCGGCATCCGTCGTCCCCGCCCCCGACGGCAACCGCGACACCCTCATCGAGAAGCTGGCGCAGACGACCGATGTGTACGAGGCACGAGAGGTGCTCGCGCAGATCGAGGCGACGATCGTGCAGTCCGCCGTGGCTCTGCCCATCGCCGTCAACCCCCGCCTGACGATCGCCGACCCGCGGGTCGAGGGCGTCTCCACCCGCACCGGAGGAGTGGCGTCGCTCACCTCCGGCGTCACTCAGTGGGCGCTGAAGAGCAAGTGATGGGGAGTTCTCCCCATTCGCGTCTCACCGGAGTTTCGGTAGCGTCTTGTGTGGGCGGTCCGGTGGGGCTGTCGTAGATGAGAGCTGGAGGGTTGTTATGGCCGGACATGACTTTGGGGCGACGTACTCCGAGATGGAGAGCGCGGCATCGCGTCTGCGTGATGGTCGCAGCGCCGTGACCGACACGCTGAAGGAGCTGCAGGGCGTCATCGACGACCTGGTGCAGGACGGTTTCAAGACGGAGAATGCGTCTGAGGCGTATTCGACGGCGTACTCCGAGCTGACGACGTCG
>Ga0308158_10001378_pt1 | contig 26631 bp, 26 predicted proteins | sample PhyBR2_FD_201038 | JGI IMG/M metagenome (GOLD analysis project Ga0308158, IMG submission 201038) | Phyllosphere microbial communities from UC Gill Tract Community Farm, Albany, California, United States - DLSLB.R2 | ecosystem: Host-associated > Plants > Phyllosphere > Unclassified | place: USA... | reverse complement strand
CTATGACTCGATCGGCGAGAACTGGGAGGGAACCGGCGTCACCGCCAAGCGCATCAGCGCCGCCCTTCGCGCGATCGGCGACAAGGACGTGGTGGTGAACATCAACTCGCCCGGCGGTGACTTCTTCGAAGGGGTCGCCATTTACAACCTGCTGCGCGAGCATCCAGGCAGAGTGACCGTCCAGGTCATGGGCCTGGCCGCGTCGGCGTCGTCGGTGATTGCGATGGCCGGCGACGAAATTCTGATGGGCGATGGAGCGTTCCTGATGATCCACAACGCTTGGGCCGTGGCCATCGGCAACCGGCACGACATGGCCGACGCGGCAAAGCTGCTGGAGCCTTTCGACGCAGCCATGGCAAAGGTCTATGCGGCCCGCTCGGGTGTCACCGAGGCCGAAGCGGCCCGGATGATGGACGACGAGACCTGGATCGGCGCCGCCCAAGCGGTAGAGGACGGCTTTGCCGATGGCCTGCTGGACGGAGCTGCCGCGACCAAGGATCCCAAGCAGGCATCGGGTGGACGCAAGGCCCTGGCCTTGGTCGAGGCGGCGATGGCCAAGGCAGGCCATTCCCGCTCCATGCGGCGCGACACCCTGAAATCGCTGTTCAACGGCAAGCCGAGCGCTGCCGAACCCGCCACGCCGAGCGCTGGCATCGAAGACGCAGCTCTGCTGCAGAACCTCCTTTCCGAAATCACCAAGAGGTAATTCCATGAATGTGACCAACAAGCGCCGCGTCCCGCGCGGCCTCGTTTCCGTGCGCGCCGATGGTGGCAGCCAGCCCGACGTGAAAGCGTTGGTGGAGTCGCTGAACAAGGCGTTCGCCGACTTCAAGGCCGAGCACACCAAGCAGCTGGAAGAGATCAAGAAGGGCAGCGCTGACGCACTACAGGCCCTGAAGGTCGACAACATCAATGCCGACATCACCCGCCTGCAGGCTGCGGTCGACCAGGCCAACACCCAGATGGCAGCGTTCCAGATGGGTGGCGGTGCGGGCGGAGAGCGACTGGCCGATGCGGAATACAGCACTGCCTTCTCGGCGCACTTCCGCAAGGGCGATGTGCAGGCGGCGCTGAACAAGGGCGTGGCGGAAGAGGGCGGCTATCTGGCTCCGGTGGAATGGGATCGCACCATCACCGACCGGCTCGTCATCCTGTCGGACATGCGCCAGCTGGCCAACGTAGTGCCCTGCTCCGGCGCTGGCCTGACCAAGCTGTACAACATGGGCGGCACAGCCTCCGGCTGGGTCGGCGAAGAAGATGCTCGCCCGCAGACCGCTGGCCCGCAGTTCAAGTCGCTGGGCTTCGGCTGGGGCGAAATCTACGCCAATCCGGCCGCCACCCAGCAGCTGCTGGATGATTCGGAGATCGATCTGGAAGCATGGCTGGCTGGTGAGGTGGATACTGAGTTCGCCCGGCAGGAGGGCGTTGGCTTCTTCGCTGGCGACGGCGTGAACAAGCCGTTCGGCATCCTCACCTACGTTGAGGGTGGTGCCAATGCGGCCAAGCACCCGTTCGGCGCCATCAAGGCGGTGAACAGCGGGGCGGCGGCAGCGATCACTGCCGACGGCATCATCGACCTGGTGTACGACTTGCCATCGGCCTTCACCGCCAATGCGCGCTTCGCCATGAACCGCAAGACCCAGGGCGCCGTGCGCAAGCTGAAGGATGCTCAGGACAACTACCTGTGGCAGCCGTCGCTGATCGCCGGCCAGCCTGCCACCCTGGCCGGCTTCCCCGTGCAGGATGTGGCGGCGACCCCGGATGTGGCCGCCAACGCGATCGCAGCGCTGTTCGGTGACTTCAAGCAGACCTACACCGTCTACGACCGCAAGGGTGTGCGCGTGCTGCGCGATCCGTTCACCAACAAACCCTACGTGCAGTTCTACACCACCAAGCGTGTGGGCGGCGGTGTTCACAACCCGGAGCCGATGCGAGCCCTCAAGATCGCGGCTGCGGCCTAATCACCCCACCAGCCGGGCGGCCTCGTGCCGCCCGGCATCCACCCTGTGATCGAGGAGCCGCAATGGCGAAGTTCATCAAGCCCTTCCGTGGAGTGCCGGAAGGCGAGATCTATCCGGTCCAGTTCGTTGCCGGCGACGACTGCCCGCCTGAGTTGAAGGCTGGCGCACTCTCTGTCGGTGCGCTCAGCCTGATGGCAGACACACCGCCCCCGTTCCTGCTGGGATCCGGTGTTCAGCCGGCGAGCTTGGAGCTTTCCGACGGTACAGTCCTGTCGCTGAGCGACGTGGTTGGCCGGGCACACGCAGCCTCGGGGCTGTCGGTGGAGGACTGGAACGCGCTCGAGGACGGCGAACGCGAGGCGCTGATCGCCGAGACCGTCGACAAGCTCTCCGGCAAGGACGACAAGGGCCAGGTCGCTGGCGAAGACAAGCCAGCCCTGATGGCGCAGCTTGAAGCCGCAGGTATCCCGTTCGACAAGCGTTGGGGGGCGGAAAAGCTGGCCGCTGCTCTGGCCGAAGGGAAGAAGGACTGATGTGCGAGTTGAGGCCGATTACCCCGAGGAACAGCTGCAGGCCGCCATTGCCGGCGCGCAGGATGCAGCGCAGGCATACCTCAATCGGCAGATCTACGAGGACGCCGGCGCCTTGGCTCTAGCACGGAGCAGCTATCCAGCCGCAGTGAAGGCCGCCTCGCTCGCAAAAAGTCAGGCGCTGGCAGACGCAATGTTCATTGAGGATGGGGACGAGCGCACTGCCGCGATACGGCTGGCAGTTGTTGCCCATCGGGAGGCGACAGCAAGGGCGGAGGCCTGCATCCACGGCGTTGTTGCGAATCCCAGCATCTTCTCTGCCATCCTGCTGACGCTCGGTCATCTCTACGCGAACCGCACGGACGTGATCGTTGGGGCTCAGGCGGTGGAGCTTCCCAACGGCGCCAAGAGTCTCCTGCGTCCATACCGAAGGGTGATGATGCCATGACGCTTCTAGATGGCGACCTGCAGCACCGTATCCGCTTCGAGCGCAAAACAGATGGGCGCGACCCCCTGGGCGGCCCAGGTAAGCCGGTGTGGGTCGAGGTTGTGAGCGTGTGGGCCAAGACCACCAACAATCTTGCGGCGACGACGGAAGCGGTCGCCGCCGGTGCCGAGCGCTACCGGGAGCAGGTTCGGTTCGATATCCGCCCACGTGACGTTGATCCTCAGTGGCGGATCGTGTTCCGTGGCCGCGCCTTCGACATCAAGAGCATCGCACCCAGCAACGACCGGAGCGAGATCGCGATCATTGCCGTAGCGGGGTTGATCAATGTCTGAGCAAGTGTCAATTCAGGGGCTGGACGGCCTGCTGCGCTCGCTGCGGGAGGCTCCCAGGGCCATCCAGGGAAGGGCGGTCCAGGCCGGCATGCGAAAGGGCGGCAATGTCATCCGTGACGATGCCCGCCGCCGCGCCCCGAGAGCATCGGGATTCATGGCCTCGCAGATCGTCACCCGCCGGGCCAACACCAAGAGCCGGCAGCGCGCAGGTGTAGGCCAGGGCGGCGAGTACTACACGGTCGGCGTTAAGACCGGTCGCCGCCGCAAGTACGCCAACACCAAGCGCAACCGGCGCCGCGGCCGCGTCGGGAAGGTCTATGAGGAGGCGGGCTGGGCCTATTACTGGCGCTTCAAGGAATTCGGCACCAGGAAGATGAGGGCCGAGCCGTTCCTCACGCCGGCAGGCGAGGCCAAGGGACCGGAGGCAGCGCAGGTGATCATCAATGAAACCTGGGCGGCGCTCGACAAGCAGCTGAAGAAGGATGGCTGGCGATGATGGTTCCCCTGATCCAGTCCCTGCTGCAGGGTGATGCAGCGGTCCGGCACGTGCTGGGCGACCCGATCCGGTTGTGGCCGGGAACCGCGCCACAGGATGCAGCACTGCCCTACGCGACGTGGGAGGTGGTCGGCGGCTCGCCCACTGCGATGCTGTCCGAGGCGCCGCCGTCCGACGGCTGGCGAGTCCGATTGACCGTGTGGGGAGAAGCCCTGACGCAGGCCAACGGCGCGGCCGTCGCCATCCGCGACGCGATCGAGCGCGTGGGCAGCATCGCGTCTTACAACCCGACGCCTGACAGCGACGGCACGGACGCCTTTGGCATCTCCTTCGACGCCAGGCTCCTGCAACTGCGCTGAACCACACAACGGCAACCCACTGGCCCCGCAAGGGGCCTTTTTCATGCCCGGCGACGGGCGCAACACAAGGAAACCCCTATGGGACAGGTAATCAAGTCGAAGCACACGCAGCTGTTCGTCGCCATCGCCGCGGCCGAGGTCATCAAGGTGACCCGCCTGCGTACGGTCGGCTTCCCCGATGGCCAGGCGTCGGAGATCGATATCTCCGACTACGACGACGACTGGGATCAGTTCGTCGCCGGCCGCAAGCAGACCGGCAGCACCAGCATCGAGATCATCTACGACAGCGTCGACCACGAGAAGCTGGAAGAGCTGCACGAGACCGGTGCCGTCGTGAATTGGCTGGTGACCGCGCCGCTGTCGGAAACCGAAGGCGCAGCCAAGCCCATCGCCGCTGCCGGCAAGATCACCCCGCCGGACAACGTGCTGTCCAAGCAGTTCGACGGCTTCGTGCAGAACTTCGCGGTGACCAGCCAGGACAACGATGTGTGGAAGGCGACGATCACCATCCGCGGCTCCGGCGCCGTCACCACGCACCGCCCGACGCCGTAAGGCTGCGGCAACGGCGCACACCCAGGCCCGCTCCGGCGGGCCATCTCTCTGACAGAGCGCGCGGATCCTCCGCGTGTTAGCCGTGCGCGGCCCGCGCGCTCTGTCGCCACTGAAGGAAACGGCCAATGAGCAAGACCAACGAGACCCCCGAAACCCAGCCGCAGCAGCCCGTGAGCGTCCTGCAGTCGTTCACCAACCTGGGCATGTTCGCCTCCAAGGACGTTCGCGCCGACACGATCACCTTGCCCAACGGTGCCAAGGCACAGTTCCATGTGCGCGAGCTGCCGGACGCGGAATTCCGCAAGCTGTGGGGCGAAGGCGATCGCGCCAAGCTGATCGCAGCGACCATCTGCGACGAGGACGGCAAGCCCGTCATGAACGTGGAGCAGGCCGCCCAGCTCAAGCCCCTGGTGGCCGCTGAGCTGCAGCGCGTGGCCATGAAGCATTCCGGCTTCGGCGAGGATGCTGCCCAAGCCCAGGCTGACGCGGGAAACGGCTAAGGCAGCGCGGCGAGGACTGGTTCTGGAAGGTCCTCGCCGGCCACCTGCATCGCACGGTGTCCGAGCTGCAGGCGAGCATGTCGCGCCGAGAGTTCCTGGAATGGTGGGAGTTCCATAAGCGGAATCCCATCGACCCCGTAAGCCTGCACATCAAGCCCGCTGCCTTCGCCGCGTACATCACCGCCTCACACAGCCAGGGCGGGACCAAGCGCTCCTTTCAGGAGTACCTGGACACCCTTGTTCCACGTTCCGAGGAGGACGAGGCACAGGACTGGTTCGATCGACTGGGATAGCCATGACCGACACCTTTGGGCGCTTCGCCGCCCTCCCGATCGGCCCGCTGCTCGCTGCGCGCGACGGTGGGCTCACTCTCGCCACGACGGCAGCAGCCGACCTCAACCGCTGCGCCCGGTCCGACTTTGCCCTCAGCGCCGGCGTTGTCGGCGTCGAGTTCGCGCTGTGGGGCGATGACGACCTCTCGGCCGTCGTGGGCTTTGTCACGGCAGCAGCGCCCCTCAGCCAAGCGCCGGGCGCGAACGGGGAGGGTATCGGCTGGGAACTGGCCACCGGTCGCCTGATCCAAGGCACCGGCGCAATCGCGACCGGTCTGCCCCTGGTTGCGCTGGGCGATATCGTCGGGATGCGGATCTCCTTCGGCAGTCCCTCCCGGCTCCACCTGTATCTAAACGGCGCGCTGGTCCACCAGCGCGACCTGCTGCTGGCCGGCCCGCTCCACTTCGCCGCCGCACTGGCTGCGACGAAGGCCGGTGGGCTGTGCCTTGCCGTGAACGCTGGGCAGTGGGGCGCCCGCAGCGATGCCGCTGTTGCCGGTTGGAAGCTGGACCAGGCCCAAGCGCCGACCACTCGGCTGGCCGACGATGACTGGCTCTCCGCGCCAGGCGATAGCCCGGCCAATGCCCGGTACGAAGGCCTAGTGGCCGAGGGCGTCAATCTCGTCCAGGAGCTGAGCTTCTGGCCGTGGGGTGGGGATCCGGTGTCGCAGACCGCGGCGGCGGAATGCGTGGTCGCCGACGCCGAGGGGCTGCTGGATGACCTGGCATTGTCCGGTGCCTCGGGGGCTGCAGTGCGCATTCTGCAGGTGGATGATGGCGGCATGCTGGCCGACGCCGCTCCGGTGTTCCGCTGTGTCATCGATCAGATCGAGGTGAACGACGACGGCAGCAAGACCCTGCACCTGCGCGACGCGCACGACTACCTGGGCCAGACCATCAACCGGGGCGTGTTCCTGCCCAACATCACCTCGCTGGCCTGGAAGCCGCAGCCGGTAGTGATCGGCGCGGTGGCCAGCGTGCCGGCAGCCGGCGCCAATTCTGATGCGACAGCGATGTTCTTGGCCGACAGCCCGGTGCACGTAAACGCTGTGATGGACCGCGGCGATCTGATGGAAGACGGCACCTTCAGCATGGCGCCGGACGGCCAGCAGCTGCTGCTGAAATCTCCGCCCGTCACCCCTGTGGTGGTCGATGGTTCGAGCATCGGCCCCGGCATGGTCCCGGCGCGCCTGGAGCAGGCCGTGGGCGACGTGATGGCTCGCCTCGGGGCAGGGGCTTGGTCGGCAGCGGACTGTGCGGCCGTGGACGCTGCAACCGGCTACGCCGGTATCGGCTACTACGCCGGAGCGGCCATCACGGGCAGGGATGCCCTGAACGCGATGCTGCCCAGCTACGGTGTCGGGTGCTACCAGGATCCCACCGGTGTACTGCGTTTCGTGCAGGTGGTTGCGCCGGAGACCTACCAGGGGCCGCCGGCGTTTGAGATCTCGGAAGCCGACATGGCCAGCGACCTGGTTGGCGTCCCGGACGACGCGCCCAACCTGACCCGGCGCATGGCCTACCGGCCGAACGCGCAGGCCCTCGGCGCCTCCGACCTCGTCACCGACGTGGTGGACGTGCCGCAGAGCCGCCGCGACGAGCTGACGGGCCTCTACCGAGGTCAGGTGTTCGCTGCGGGCGCACTGGACGCACACTACCGCCGCGCCGACGCCGCCGATCCGGTCATTTCGCTGTTCTGGCATGCCGCCGATGCGCAGGCCGAGATCAACCGCGTCGTGGCGATGTATCAGCGGCAGCGGTTCTTCTACCAGGTTGCCGTTCGCGGTGATCAGGACATGGCCCCGCTCCCTGGTCAGATCGGCCGGCTGACCTACAGCCGCTATGGCCTGGCCGATGGCAAGCCGGTGCTGGTGCGGCGCGTAGAGCGCAACCCTGCCACGGGGGACGTGGTGCTTACCCTGTGGGGATGATGACGTGTTGATTGGATATGGCATGCCGGCGGTGGAAACGGCCACCCTCACCGGTGGAACGTGGTTGTCGGCCGACCAGGGCTCGGCGCTCTTCGATGGCAAGCCGGGGCGAGCGTCGCGAATCCGGCGCACCGGTTCGCTGGCGATCACGATCACCCTGGCCGAGGCCGTTGTGCCGGGGATCATCGCCGTCCTCGGCCTCAACATCCCGCCAGGCGTGCAGGTGAGCGCTGCCGGCGCGACCGGGACCACTGCGCGACTGCCCGACGGCAGTGTCTGCGCATGGCTGTTTCCGCAGCCCAGCGCCCTGGTCTCGACAGTGTCCGTCGAGATCGCCACAACTGCCACGAACGTGGACGTGGGCGAGATCGCGATCTTCCGGGCAGTCGAGGTGGGGATCAGCGACGGCTGGGCGGTGGCCACGATCGACACCAGCGTGCACACCCGCACCAAGGGTGGGCAGGTCAACACGGTTGCTGGGCCTCTGTACCGCCGGCTGACGTGCACCCTGTCGGGTAGGGCCACTGCTGCAGTGCGCGGCGGTGGGTTGGGCGGGTCCGATTGGGAGACGGTAGCGGCTGCGATCGCGGGGCGCCGGCGCTCCTGCGTTGTTCCGCAGTACCGGGACATGGTCAGCAAGGCGTTCGATCCGCTGCTGGCGGCGCGGTCGGCGCTCTATGGGTATCCGACGCAGCTGCCGTCGGCAGAGAACATCAGCCGACAGTACTTCACCGGGTACATGGAATTTGAGGAAATCCCCGCTTGATGCCTCTGTCAGCGTTTGGCACTAAGCTGAGTCGATCCGACCGAGGGAGAAAAACATGGATGCCGGCCAAAAAGTCGCGCTCGCCGTGATTGGGATTGTTGCCTTGGGGGCGACAGCGATGTGGCTGGTCATTACCGGCACATCAACCGGGAGCCATGACCGAGTACCGGGGCCCGAAGCGGCTCCGGTATCGCCCGCTTGTGTACAAGCCGTTGAGTCGCTTGAAGCATCTGGCGTCGCCAGGCCTGGGCGGGTTGATTCTAGTGGAGCAGATGTTCTGGTCGATGAGCGGTGGGCCGCTATGAGCTTCAGCACCCAACAGTTCAACGCTCGATGCCTATCCAACTACGGCGCAGGTTCCTCTGAAAAGTGGATCGTCCGCATTAGGTTCATCAACCAGCGCACTGGTGTCGTCTACGGCCTCTTGGAGGGGGACCAGTACTCGATCCCTTGACCTCAACTGACCTCAATCTGACTTCAAAAAGCCCCGCATTGCGGGGCTTTTTATTGGGAAATTTATGAGCCTCTACACCCTCACTGTTGATCTGCTAGCCAAGACCGGCTCCTTTGAAAAGGGGATGACCAAGGCAGAACACGTTGCTGCACAGCGCTCTGCCGCGATTCAGCGGACATTGTCCGAAGTGGCCACAGCAGTGGGGACCGCGCTGGGCACCGCGGCTGCCGCAGCCGGCACAGCTGTAGTCATGTGGACGCGCCAGGTTGGCGACCTCGCGGTGCAGTACGAAAGGTTCGGCCAGCTGTCGGGCACCACCTCCCAGCAGTTCCAGCGGATGGCCGCAGGCGCCAACACCGTGGGAATCAGCCATGAGAAGCTGGCCGATATCCTCAAGGACGTGCAGGACAAGATCGGCGACTACATCCAAACGGGTGGTGGCGCCATGGCTGACTTCTTCAACAACATCGCCAAGGGTGCCGGCGTCACAGCCGAGCAGATGCGCAAGCTATCCGGCCCGGACGCGCTCGGGCTGTACTTCAAGAGCCTGGAACGTGCCAACCTGTCGCAGACCGAGCTGACCTTCTACATGGAGGCCATCGCCAGCGACTCGGCGATGCTGATCCCGCTGCTGCGCAACAACAGCGCTGGGTTCAAGCAGTGGGGCCAAGCCGCCGAGGCAGCTGGCGCGATCATCGGCAACGACACGACCAAGGCGATGAATGACCTTCGCCGGGTCACCCAAGAGGCGGACCTCGCTTTCATGGGTGTCAAGGTGCAGGTAGCCGAAGGCGTGATCCCGACCCTGACCGAACTGAACAAGCTGCTGCACGATCCCAAGGCACAGGAGGCCATGCACACGGCCACCAACGGCGTTATCGCGTTCGGCCAGGCCGCGCTGGATGCCGCCGCAGGTTTTGGGCAGTTGGTAGTCAGCTACACCGGGTGGCTCAAATCGAAGGGCTTCATGCCCGTCAGCAACACCGATTCGTTAGAGAGCCTTCAGGCTCGGCGCGGGGCGCTGGGTGACAGCCTGAAGAACTGGAAGGGCATCTTCAGCGATGACGCCAAGAAGAAGGTGCAGGGCGAGCTGGCAGAGGTGGACGCGCTAATAGCCGCGTTCCCCTTCCGGGGCGTGACCGCCACCGTGGACACCACCGCCGGCATCCCGGGCCAGCCTAAGCCCTACGAGCCGCCAAAGCTGGGCCGCGAGAGCAAGGCGAGCAGCTCTGCCGTTGACCGTCAGGCAGAATCGCTGCGGCGTTACGCCGCCGAGGCAGACATGGCCGCCGCCACGATGGCCGGCCCGCTGGCCGAGGCCGAGCAGAAGCACAAGCAACGCTTGGCAGAGCTGACCAAGGAACTGGCCGCCGGCAATATCACGCGCGCTGCCTTCAATACGCTGGAGAAGGAATCAGCGTCTCAGCTTGCGGCCACCACCGCAGAGCTGGAAAAGCGCAAGCGGGCGCCGCAGGCGCTGCTCGACACCATGAGCGGCGAACTCGACATGATGCGCCTAATCGGCCCAGCGCGGGAGCGCGCACGGCGTGAGATGCAGAATCAGCGGGACATGCAGGAGGCAATCAACGAGGCGAACGCGGCAGGTGCGGGCATCAATGCCGACCTAAGCGCCTCGCTCATGGCGCAGGCGCGTGCTGCCGCACAAGCTAGCATCGACGCGGACAAGTACGCCGCCAGCCTGCAGCAATGGGCGGATGTGGGCAATTACCTGGTGAGCGACACAGCCGACGCCATGGCCGACTTCGTCGCGGGCGGCCTGCGTGATTGGTCTGGCCTGTGGGACGACATGAAAGACGTGGCCAAGCAGGGTCTGCGTGACATTGCGCGCCAGCTGCTGCAGCAGAAGCTCGTGATCCCGATTCAAACAAAGATCCTTGAGAGCATTAACGGGATGACGGGCCAGGGCGGTGGCCTGAGCCTTCAGAGCATCATGGGGCTGTTCGGTGGCAATGGCGCCGCCGGCGGCGGTCAGAACCTGGGGACCATAGCCGGGCTGCTGTCCAAGGGCCAGGGGCTGTTCAGTGCGGGCGCGGGTGCGGCGAGCAGCGGCGCCAGCGCCGGCAGTCTGCTCGGCTTCGGCAACAACGTTGCCGCCCTTACCGGTGGCGGCGCAGCCGCAGCGGGTGGTTCTTCCGCTGCTGCTGGTGCCGGTGCGGCTGGATCTGCTGCTGCGGCGGTCCCGATCATCGGCTGGATCGTTGCCGGCATGATGAAGAACGCCGAGTTGTTCGATCAGGGCTGGAACATCGCCAACGGGGAGAGCTGGGCCGGCAAGATCGCCACCGCCGGCGCGGTGGGCCTTGCCGACAAGACGTTCCGCGGGCTGGGGTTCAATGACAAGGTCGCATCGATCCTGTCCGGGTCGAGCATCCACGCCAAGCTGTTCGGTCGCGGCGCGCCGAAGATCACCGGCCAGGGCCTGACCGGCTCGTATGGGTTCGGTGGCTTCGACGGCCAGACCTACGCCGATATCAAGCAGAAGGGCGGCTTCTTCCGGTCCGACAAGAAGTGGACGCAGTACGGCGCCGTTGATCCCGGGATCGATCGCACGTTCGACATGGCCGCGCGTCAGGTTCGCGGTGCGGCAACCGGCCTTGCCAAGCAGTTGGGCGTCGACCTGACCCAGCAGCTGGGTGGGGTGCGGGTGAGCCTGGGCAAGCTGCAGCTGTCGGCGGACTCCGCCGAGGCCAAGTCGCAGCTGGAGGCGTACCTCGGCGACATGACCAACCGGCTGTTCACCGAGGCGGTGAAGGCTGCCGGCTTCGGAGGCCAGCTGGACGGCTACTTCGAGGCGTCGGATGTGTTCAACGCGCTGAGTGCGTCGATCGCACTGGCGGTGGGCAATGCCGACGAGCTGGGCCGCGCCCTCAACGGGATGGAGGTCGACAAGGTCAACAAGGCGGTGGACTACTTCCAGGACCTGGCCAGCGTCGCCGGCACGGACCTGGCCACCCAGGTCGAGAAGGTGACCGGATTGCTTGGGAACTACGCCTCGCTGATGGCGGACGTTTCCACGCAGCTCATGACCGGCGACCTGTCCAGCTACCAGCAGCAGGCCCTGAGCATCGAGCGGACCTACCGGCAGCAGGTGAAGTCGGCCAACGACTACGCCAAGGCCCTGGGCCTGTCCGGTGCACGTGCCGAGGACCTGGCCAAGATCGAAGCGCTGCGTGCGATGAACATGGGCAAGCTGCAGGCGCAGATCGACAAGGACAAAAAGGCCATGCAGTACGGCCTGTCGATCAGCGACCTGTCGCCGCTGACGGACCAGCAGAAGCTCGGCGAGGCCATGATGGAGCTGGAGCGGGCTGTGGCCGGTGGCGACACCAGCGCAGCCCAGGCGGCGGCGCAGGCCGCCCTTGGCTTTGGCCGGAACCTGTACGCCAGCGGTAAGGACTACAACGGGCTGTACGACCAGGTGACTGGGCTCATCGACGGCATGAAGGTCGGCGACCTGAACACCGAGGACGGCACCAGCATGGGCCAGCTGGCGGACGCGATCGAGGCCCTGCCGGACAACTTCAGCCGTGCGGTGTTCGACCTGGTGGTGAACAACGAGTCGCAGTCCCAAACCACGGCGGCTGTGCAGCAGAGCAATGCTCTGCTCAGCGAGCAGAACCAGTTGCTTCGCGAGCTGCTGTCCACCACCACCCAGGGCGTCCGCGCCTCCAGCAGCAACGCGCTGCGCCAGGCACTCAACGCGAGGTAATCCGCAATGCAAGCAAGGAAACTCACGCTGGTGGAGATCGGCGTGGGCGCGCTGCCGTCGCCGTCTCCGGCGACGCCGCGCTACTCGAACTGGTTCCCGGTCGTGCACCGGCCACCCGAGGTGCCACCGGTGGATGGGGTGACCCCCAACCCGGTGGCCGACGGCGTGCTGCTGGAATGGCCGGCTGTCGATCTGGCCGGCGTCGTATACGTGGTTGAGCGTGGCCCCTCTCCGGAGGGGCCGTGGACCGAGATCTATCGGACCACCGACACGCGCTACTTCTACAGCGACAACACCGGCACCAAGTGGTGGTTCAAGATCACGCCGACCGTGCGCGGCCGGCCAGGCTCGGGCTCGGTGGTGGAGGCTACGCCACCGCCTACCACGGCCGAGCTGATCAAGCAGACGGAGCGGATCACGAAGGAGATCGCAGACCGAATGGAGGCAGATGCCGCAGAAGCGGCCGCGCGGGCCGATGGCCTGGCTGCCGCTGCGCGGGATCTTCTGGCTGAGGCGGACCTGCGGCAGCGTGGGGTGTCCGACGCAATGGAGGCAATCGCACAGGAGGCGCAGGCCCGTGCCGATGGGCTGCTGAACGAACGCCTTGAGCGCGAGGCTGCCATCACGCTGGAGACCCAAACCCGGCAGAGCGACGTGGAATCGCTGTCGCGCGCGCTGTCCGAGGTGGCCGCCGGTAGTGGGACCCAGTTCGACAGCCTGCGGATCTGGTACTTCGACACCACCGTGGAGGAATGGACCGGCAACGGAGCGCCACCGACGATGGTCGATGGCTGGCTGCGGCCGGCCAACGGCACCGATAGCCCGTATGTGCAGTCGCCGGCAGCACTGGCCGTCGACGGCAGCGCGTACCGCTTCGTCAAGCTGAGGGTGAAGCGCGTTGGCGATGCAACGTGGGACGGCTTCCTGCAGTGGATCACGCTGGCCGACCAGGCATGGGACGTGGACAAGCGGGCGGCGATCCCGGAGCCGCGGTGGAACGACAATGGCGTCGGCACGGTCGACGTGGCCGATATCGCCTGGTGGCCGGGAGAGGTCGACGCCATCCGGCTGCAGTTCGGCGCGACCCAGACCGTCTCCAGCTACTTCATGACCGACTGGGTGGCCATCGGGCGTCCGACGCCCGGTGCCGGTGTGGCGCTGGTCCAGGAGGAAGCCCGCGCCCGTGTAGCGGCGGACGTGGCCGAGGCCAGCAAGCGCGAGACGCTGGCCGTGCAGCTGCGGGGCGACTACGAGGGCAGCGATCTGTCCCAAGTTCCAAGCGGCCTGTTCGCCGCGGAGCGCGATGCGCGGGTCACGGCCGATGAGGCCAACGCCAGCGCCATCGAGCTGATTCAGGCGCGGATGCCCACGGGCGATGGCACGGTGGCCACGGAGGCCAGCGTCACCGAGGAACGCCAGGCGCGCGCAGACGGCGACAGCGCCAACGCTGAGGCGATTGAGCGGGTGTCTGCGAGGATGCCGGCCGGCGACGGCAAGGTGGCCTCTGCGGAAGCACTGGATGCCGTCTCGACCCGTGTGGAAGAAACGGAGGAGGGCATCCGGGCAGTCGGCGACAGAACGTCGTCGCTGGAAGCGCAGGTGACGTACAAGCACGCCGGCGACCGCGACTGGAACGCCGGGGACCGCGATGTGCGCGCGGGCGTGAAGACGTGGCAGTCCGTGATCGCCCAAGGCGACCGCGCCGTCGCCAAGCAGGTGGAATCGGTCCGGGCCGAACTGGGCGATTTCGAGGCCACGGCGACGCGCTCCATCGAGGTCATCGCCACGGAGCAGAGCGCCCAGGCGGTGCAGATCCAGCACCTGGGCGTCGAGCTGGACGGGAAAGCGTCGGCGGACTACGTCGAGGAGATCAGCGCCCGGGTCGGCGTGACCGAGCAGGGCATCGAGGCATTCACTGGTCAACTGCAATCGGTGAAGGCTGAGGTGGACAGCAAGGCCAGCGCGCAGGTGGTGCAGGGCATGGAGGCCCGGGTGGTCCAGACCGAGAACGGCCTGACCCAGGTGTTGGCGAGGGCGTTCCTGAATGTCATCGCCAACAGTGGCGGCGGACCGCTGATCGGCGGCATGGTCATCGAGAACAACGGTCAGGTCGTCAACACCCGCTTCTCCAGCAACACGTTCGAGGTGATCTCGCCCGGAGCCAGTGAAGGGATGGAATGGCGCGGTGGCTTCCTTCGAGTCTGGAAAGGATCTGCTCAGCGCATCATCGGCACCAACTTCGGCGCCGCCGGCGACAACCTGGTCGACTACTTCGGGCCGAATGTCGGTGCGGGCGCGGCGTCGAAGGCCAACGCTGTGATGTGGATGGATGCAAACGGCAGTGCCTACTTCGGTGGCCAGCTGTCGGCGGGCATCCTGCGCAACGCGGTCCAGACCACCACCACGCAAACCATCGGTGTGGAACTGGTCAACGGTCCATTCGCCACCAACGGCCGCGTGCGCAGCGTGACTGTCAGCTTCTCCAGGCAGCACGTGCGCATCAAGACCACCTTCGGCAACGACGGCTTCGTCGCCGGTGCGGGCCAGAACACGGCGCGCGTGGAGATCTATAGGCGGGTGGGGTCGGGCGGCGAGTCGCTGTGGCAGGTGCTCAACGTCGGCGGCTCGGTGGACATCATGAACGAGTCCGATGGACCGGACCGGGCAACCTCTTCCTGGGGTGGGTCATTCACGGTGAACGACACCAGCCCCAGCTCGGAAACGATGACCTATCGCGCAGTGATCACCGGCTTCACCGAGCAAACGGTCACGCACACGTCCGGCTCGTTCCAGCAGCAGTCCATCACGCAGAGCCTGTCGATCATCTCGGTCGAGAACTGAAACCGCACAAGGCGCGGGCCGGCATGTCCGGCCCGCTTTGCCGTGGGCGATCAACAGCAGAGAACACATATGCCGCAGAAATTCATTGATCAAACGACCATCCAGCCGGATGGCAGGCCAGGCGACGACGCATTCACCGCCTTTGCAACCTGCAACGAAAACTTCGAGGATGCCGAGGGGCGCCTTTCGGCGTTGGAAGGTGGGTCATCGAACATCGGCCAGGACGTGGCCGACCTGAAAACGGGCTTACAGCAGGAGACGCTGCTGCGCACGGACGCTGATACCGCGCTTTCGCAGGCTGTCGCGGCGGAAGTGACCGCACGCCAGAACGCCGACACTGCGCTCGGTGCACGCTTCATCGGAAAGAACCGGCTTATCAACGGTTCGATGCGCTGGTGGCAGCGCGGGACCAACTTCACTACGCCGGGCTACTCCGTCGACCGTTGGTACTTCAACGCGGGCGGTGTGGCAACGCCGAGCTTGTCACGGAACACGGTAACGCCAGGTGCATTCGATACCGAATGTATCTATCTCGCCAAAATCGCATACGGCGCTGTGACTGATGCTGCAAACCATTACGTTGTGCTTGAACAACGAATGGAGAATGTGACGACGCTCGCGGGTCGAACGGTAACCGTAAGCCTGAAGGTGTTCAACAGTGGTGCGGCAGGCCGACAAATTGCCATCGAATTTGGTCAGAGCTTCGGCGCTGGCGGAAGCGCGCAGGTTTCGGGGATCGGCGCGGCAAAATACAGCCTTGTGGCTGGAATCAATACCATCACTCACACCGTACAGATTCCGTCTATTAGCGGTAAGACTGTAGGTGCCAACAGTTCGTTGATTCTGACTCTTTGGGCGACAGGCGGAAGCAACTTCAACGCTCGCAACGCATCGCTTGGCGCGCAAGCGGGTGACGTGCATTTCACGCAGGTGCAGGTCGAAGAGGGAGCTTCGCAGAGTGCTTTTGAGTACAGGCCGGATGGTTTGGAATTTGATATGTGTCAGCGCTACTATGAGAAAACTTATGACGTTGCCACGACTGCCGGTGCACCTACAAACACTGGCCGTAGGGCGTTTTCGATTCAGGCAGCGGCAGGAAATTTCCTTTTCGTCGGGCAGGCGTTCGCTGTGTCAAAAAGAGCGCCACCTACTGTGACGATCTATCCAGCACCTGGCCCCGGCCCGAGTGGTGCAGGGAACGTTGCGCAGAACGACGGCAGTATGCGTCCGGCGCAAGTTCAATATATCGGAGTTTCCGGGTTTGAAATGAGTTGGTCTAACTCAGCCGGTCTTTTCGGCGGCTGGTTCCATTGGGTAGCGGATGCGGAGATTTAATCATGTACCAACTCACTGAAGACCCCAATGTGATTCGCTGCGTCGAAACTGGTGCGTTCATTCCTCGCGGACACTACCTATGGCCGAACGAATGGCTGGAGGAGAACACGCCACTGCCGGCGTCACCGCCCGGCCTGGGCTTCGAGCTGCACACTCCAGCGCACTACCGCTACATCCGCGACCAGGCATTCGGATGGATGCGCGCCGAGGCGGTAGAGCGTGGCTACGACAGCATCGAGTCGTGCGCCAGCTACTACAACAGCGGCGTGGCCCGATACCGCGCGGAGGCGCGGGCGATGGTGGCATGGCGCGATGCTGTGAACCAGGCGCTGGAGCAGCTGGTGCTGGCGCCGCCGGATGGCATCGAGACCTGGGAGCAGGTGCGCGCGCTGTTGCCGCAACCGGGGACGTTCGCGTGGCCGGAGAAGGCGGAGCTGCCTATGGTTACTGAAAGCCCAGGCGTTGTCCTCTTAGACGCCTGATGCAGCAGATTATGTCGAGTGGTGCGCATTCGGTCTGCTAGCGGTGGCTGATCCATCGACCGGCTTCTGCACGCGGAAAGCTGCGGCCACCACGGACCGCAGCTTTTACAGCGTATCTCGGCCTTTCTTACCTCGGATTCTCCTTGAACGGCGGCTTCACGGTTACGACGCCCGTGCAATTCCCAACGCAGCCCCCGGAACCGCCAAGGTTGGTTCCGCCACCGCCACCGCCGCCACCGCCGCCGCCATCACCACCACCACCACCACCGCCACCGCCTGGGTTCGAAGTCTGAGGCGTCGCTTGGCCGCCGAGGTAGCTATTGCTGTCGGTCATCGTGTAGGTGACGCATGCTGTTCCGTTGCACACCACGATCTTGTCGTTGGGTTTGACAACGATCTGAGTCCAAACCGCCGTCGTGTGCCTAACATCCCAAGCCCAGGCATCAAGGAAGGTCTGGGTTCCTGGCCCTGGCATTGGGGTTTCTAGGCGGCAAGCTGAGCAAGGCAGCGGACCGTAGGTTTGGCCGCCTTCGGTTGCTTTGGCGTAGAAGACCCAGCCACAGACCGCCACCAGCGCGATGGAGAGCACTGCATTGGTACTACGAGACATCAGAAATCCTTTCTGGTTATTGGCAGCAGTTCTTGTAAATTGCATCGGCTCGTCTGATGGCCGCCTGCTGCTCAGCGGCGCTCAGTTCCTTCTGGTACATGCCGAGCAATTTTTCCGAGAACGCTGAGGGCATTGCCCTTTTGGCTGCCAAGTAATAGGCAAAGGCTTCGGTCGGATTCTTGTTCACAATTATGCCGTTGGCGTTAGCGCGCCCGAGGGCAACCAAGGCATCAACGCTGCCTTCGCTCGCAGCGGCATTGAGGAATGAGACTGCGTCAGTCTTCCATTCGGCAACGGCTTCCGGGTTCTGTATGGCTGCACGTGAACCGCCAAATGCCGATTCGGTATCGGTAGCGTAAAGGAGCATGGCTTCAATAGAACCTTGACGCGCGGCTTTGATCAGCCACTTTCCTGGAGGCGAAAGGCTAGAGTCTTTCAGTAGCGAGGAGCACTCCTTCAGACGCCTCTCAGAGGATTCCAGTGCACCTTGCTGATCTGATTTACTCGCTAGCACAGCTGCAGACTGAATTTCGTCCGGTGACCCTGCGTTTCTGCAATCGAGGGCAGCGAGATAGATCTCGTAGGTCGCAATGCTATCGCCAGCGTCCGACGCAGCTATGCGAGAGAGGATGAAGTCTTTGGCATCGCCACTAGGGCGGAAAGCGCCATTGCGCGAAACGGCAAATGCTCGTGATCCCACCGGTTGCACGACCTTGGGGTCGAGCTTTCGCTGAGAGATGAGAGACGTGTACGGCTTCGGCGTGTTGTGGTCTGGTGCTGAGGTCGACCTGCCGCTGGTTTCGACTCGCTCTGCGCGAGTGTCGCGTCCGGTGCTTCTGGCATTGATTGCGATGATGCCTACGGCGGCTGCCAGCAGGACAGGTACTACGATCATGATCTTTTTCAATTTCGTACCGCCGAAGCCAAGTAATTGCCAATTGCCTCCCGCAAAGTCGCAATGTGCTGTTCCTTTGTCAATCGGTCGCGCACTGCATTTCGTGTAAGGAAATTCCTACAGGCAAACACTTGCTACCCCGACGTTGGCCGTCATGATCGGACCATCATCACCGTCAAGCCTGAGCATGTTGACGCTCAGCTTATCCCTGACCCGTCCGGCCTGGCCGAAGCAGACGGAGCTGCCGCTGGATGGACTGGCACCGCAGCCCGTGACTTGGTCCTCACGCGGCAGCAACGGTTCTTGCGGCGAGATGGCAGCCATGTGCTATTCCGCCCAGATCACGCCCGCCTCCCTTAGGACGGCCATGGCCATCGTTGAATTGACCGGCTATCGAGACACGGGGGCGGGTTTGGCGTAAGGATGTGGGCTTTGCCAGATGGTGGATCCGAGTATCGTGGAGGATACTCAGACCAACTGTGAGCAAGAGGATCAACCGTTGAGCGCTTCCATGCTTCCGAGAATTGTCGGTTTCGATGTGCCGCAGCTGCATGAGCGCGTCGATTCCTCTACTGATGAGGCCATCATTGCGTTGTTGGATCTTGCGCCAGGAGCCCGCTGGACTGAACTCTTCGTGAGGAAGTGCGAGGCGCTGGCGTCTCAGCTCTCCTTGGCAGAAGTCCGGGTTGAAGGCTCCAGGATCTACTTTTACGGGTCAATCAGCGACTCAAGAGCGCTCGCCGATGCGGTCATGTCCATCGTTCACGTGCTGAATGATCAACTCATGCGAGAAGGGAACGACGCAGCCTCGCGGGAAGAAAACTCCAAGGAGCAAGAGAGGCGCGACCAGCATTGACCTGCAATATCCGCTGCGCCAGGGTGACCACGAAGACTGGATCGGGCCGCAAGTCTGCCCTCGAGGTCGTCCAACCATTCTGCGCGTGTTCCATGCGGGTCCCTGACGTAGATGTCACATGCGATCCGGATGACGGGGTCAACCTCATGGCGAAAGCTAACAGCAGGTAGGGCACCAGAGTTGAATGCCAAACTCCAGTGGGTGAGCTCGCGTTCGACGTCAACGAAATCCTTGTTCCTCATGCGTTCCATGTTCTGCTCCTATCGGGACTGCACTGTACACCCTTCAGAACATCGGCCTGTTCATGACACTTGTTCATACTTGCGCCAATCCGGCACGGCTGCGTAACGCGCTGGCGAGCACTGTGGGTTGGCAGCAGATGGCTGCATCGGAGTAAGAGATGAACAATTCTCCCCAGAACCAAAACGACCGTCCCAACTCGGATGGCGAGAAGAAGCAGCCTGGCCAGCAGGGTCAGGTGGATGGGAACGAGCTTGGCGGTGAAGACCTCGCCGGAAAGCAAGGCCAGCAACAGCAGCAGCCGGGAAGCAAGGAGCGTGAACAGTCGACCCACGGCCAGGACCAAAAGGGCAGTGCTGGTCGCGATAGCCGCCGTTGACGTCTAAGGAGTGGCCGCGCCCAGCGCGGCTCCTTCTGTATCAATAGGAACGTTGATATGTCGTCCCATGCTCAAGCTGTGAACTTGATGACCAAGATCATGTATCAATCGCGCCCGGCGACCATGACGACGATGGCTCAGTGCCGGACCTGTCAAGGGCAAAGCCCTGGTGGAATGGAGTGTGCGCGGTGTTTGACTGAAAAGTTGGGGAGAGTGATTGCGAATAGAGGCGCTGCTCTTTGCTGGCTTGAGTCGTTCCTGAAAGTTCAGCGAGACGAAGCACACGTGTTCATATGTGCAAAGAGAGTTGATGCGTCAGCCTTGTAGCAGTCGCATTCCGGCCTGACATTGCGCAAGCGTATGCTCGTTACATCTAGGAGCAACGCTATGAATTTCCCGATATGCATCTACGATCGAACGGGTACTGGGCTCCGGCTTCCTTCCGAGTGGTGGATTGATCTCCAGTCAGATCTCCCCGCTCTAGTGAACGGTAGTGAGCGCATAGATCTGCCACGTTCCTCGAAAGATGAGCGCCCTCGCCTGGATCCTCAAGTTCTCAGTGATCTATCCAGACGAATCCGAGGCTCGCAATGGCTAGATTAGATCCAGCTCGAGCGCCAGGCGTGCGTTGGCTTTTCTTCCGACTTCGCAATGGGCAGTCGATCAGCCCGGCTAGGCTAATGTCTGTCTGGTGCGAAGCTACGGAATCAACCGAGTGCGCAGTCCGCCGCGAGATCATTGACGGCGCTGGCTACGTATATGCACTCTATGCACCAAATGGACTGCGCTCCCCCCGTCGTGTGGAACTGCGCATGAGAGCGCTTCTGGAAGAGGCAGGGTATGCGTTTACGATGGGAAGCTTGGCCGGGAGACATCCAGTAGACGGCTGAGTCGCGCTATACCCACGGCTGAAGGCTCCTCATCCGAGCCTGCCGCTTACTGCCTGGTAGCTGCTGCCCTTGAATGCTCGCGTGAGCCAAGCCCTGACTCCCCAAGAGTCTTGCCTACGCGGTATTCGGCGCCGTTCGTCGTCTCCGAGAACGTGCGTGTAGGCTGTGAGGTGCCTAGTTGGCGCCAATTTGCTCCGTTAGAACTGTAAGGGCCTGCTCGAAGGCGGCGGCGAAGAGTTCGCCGCCATCGTCTCGATGTTTTGCCGCGATATTAGGTAGTAGCTGAAGCCAGGCATCGGATAGCTGCTCGCGGGACGGATGGGTCGCGACAGCCATACGCAGCCCATACTCCATGGCTTTCAGGTAACCGCGATGGACCTCGATTGCAACTTCGCAGGAGTGGAGGCGGTCCAGCAGGTCGGAGTTGCCATCGTTCATTTCGGGTCCCCGTTATTGAGCGGATCGTCCGGTGCAGGGGCGAATTGCGCCAGTAGCTTTTCGCGGCGGCGCTGATCAAGCCAGTGATGCCAGATCTCTACTTCATCCATTAGCGCTGTGGCGCCGCAAGCTGGACACGTGAGCGTGGTGCCCCTCAGATCCGTGTGAAAGCCTGCGTCCTTAGCCATTGAGGACCTCAGTCCACAGTTCTTACAGGTTGATCGCACCTGCTCCAGGCGGATGATCGCGCCATTGAGCGCAAGCAGGGGAAGGATCGAATGGATCCTGAAGGCATTGGGAGGGTGCATAGCCGTGCCACTGTGGGGCTGGACACGGGAGCAAGGGATATTGCACCAGAGAAGAGCCGCGAGGCCGCAGTGTGCTCCTCGCAGAGTGAACGCTTCATCACAGCGAGCTTAAGCGTAGCTGTGCTATCACAGGATGGGCGACAGCCAGCGGCATCCTTCCGGACAAGCTGCCATCCCGCGGCTACCAAGGCTTGCGGACTGTCTCGACCCTTCTGGCTGGGCGAAGCAGTAGGGGCGTTGCAGGTCTATGGCAGAAGACCTGGTTGCGGCTAGAGGTGATGCGATTGTCGGCAGAGAGCCGAAATCCTGGATGTGTCCGCTAGCGCCGCGCGTACGAGCCGCTGTTCGAACGGAAGAAGTGAGGGCTCAGTATGGCTTGTTACCGTGTTCTCGCTCACTAGATTTGCAGGTTGCCACCGCCTCACCTTGAGAAAGCTCAGGGCACGCAGGCGAGCCTCGGCAGCAGATTTGCCTACTGCGCATACGAAAACGTAGATCAGGCTTGAGCCAGTAGCTTCGGCGTTGCGGACTTCGAAATGAAACAGGTGCGGTAGCATCGTTCTTCACAACAGCCGAGGGTGACAAGCCTTAGTGAAAATTAACTCGGTGGCCGTCGGGTTTGCAAGGACTCGGCGTCGCGCCAATGTTTGCTCTCGGCAATTCGGTCATCGGTGACCAATTCGGATCCCGTCACGACGATGCCCAAGCGGGGCGTCAACATAGATCGGCTGCACGCGATCTAATGCCCGGTCCGGCTCGCGCAGGCCCCCCTGCAGCAAGCAATTGGCTCTTGGATGTTGCCCCACACACAGGGGGCGGTGAAAAGCGTGGGCACTTGGCCGTGAGTGCTCTGTGAAATTGCGAGGAGGTCTATGAAAGCTGGAGCCGCCAACCGGGAATCTTATCGTTTCCCATGGAAGTGGCTAAATCGGTTTGGGTGCCACGGGGCGCTTTCACTTAGGTGAAGCGACTGAGTTGGCTGCGAGGTCTGCTTTTGTGGGCCCAGCCCAGCGCCTGTGGATTCCAGGGGAGGAGCAGGAGTCAGGAACGCCTTCGTAAGGACCGGGTCCACTTCGTCCGCACATCGGAGCGCGCATTCTCGCCACGCAACCATCTCTTCCGGGGGCACCGGCGATTCACTCCTAGAGTTCGCTTCGGCGACAGCCTCGGCGTAGCTGCGAATGTCCTGTGCGAGCCGGTAGGCTGTGGCATCCGATAAGAGCTTGTGTAGGCGCGCTTGCCGATCTGCCTCCTCGGCGGCTTCGCGCTTCTTGATCTCTTCCAGCCGCTGTTCCTCTTTGCGCTGAATTGCGAAGTTGCGGTAATCGATGGCACGTTGATGCGAATCAATCTGCCACTGACGATAGGCGGCTTCAACGGAAAGTGCCAACGTGACCACAATGTCGGTCACAGCCTCTTCGATCTTCTTGTTGTTCGTGTCTTGCCATTCATGACGAAAGGTGGGCGTTGCACGAGACCACCATTCGATCTCCAGCTTCAATGGTTCTGACGCAGGGCGGTCGGGCTTGGAAGTGGCTGAAAAGCCGTCTCTGGAGTCAGTCTTGAGCGGGTGGTCTAGACGAAATGTAACGCTCGCTCCTTCTTGCGCTGAGATCGTGAACTCGTTCGAGTCCTTACCCTTGGCCTGGAACTTCAAGCCGGTCTTTGATAGACCCTTAAAGATCGCGCTAAGCAGACGTAAGCGCCGCTTTTCAAATGGCGAAGCGTAGTAGGGCTGCTGGTGGCTCCAGCGGTAGTCAGTGTCCGAGTACTTCTCTGTTCTCTTCGCATCTATGTCGAGCATTTTTGCTACGACAGGGTGTGGCGTTGACAGCGACTTCGGTACGAGCACGGTTCCAATCTCGACCTTTAGGCGAGCGTGTAGATCCTCCAACGACTCATCGTGTGGTTTGGGTGGAACTGGTAGCGGCGGGATGTCCAGATCTGCCTGGTTGGAATTGCGGGGGCCGGCGTCGGCGTCACGACCCACATGTATAGCATCCGATTGACCTAATCCCCTTGGAGGGAGCTCCCTCTTAAGAGCACGCTTCCCCGCTGCAACCTTCGCCCAGTAGCCGCGTTCTGGCGCAGGGATACCATGGCGCTTCGCGGCTTTGCCTAACGCTACATCTGAGATTCCCAACTCTTTCGCAATTTTGCTGGCCGGCGCCGACCATAGGAGGTCGTAGAACTCACTTCGTGTGTAGACAGGCATGGATGGTAGCCCTGCATTGAGGTCTCCTCTGGATCATGCCCTAAGTGGGCGTAGCGAGTCAGCGCCCAATTCCACTGTCGCAGTCCGGTTCGCTACTTTGCACTGCCGGCTCAGCTACGAGTGACATGGGCAGTGGCGCAAAGAGATTGGACGCAGTCCGGTGCAGCGAACTAGGGGCGAGCTGCGTATACCGCTTGAGCGACTTCCAATCGCGATGGCCGGTGACTATTGCGACCTCAGGAATTGTGTACCCCTGCTCAAACAGCCGGGATGTCCCCTCATGTCGCAAGTCATGGAAATGCAGATCCTGGATTTGCAGGCGATCGCATGCGCGCCGGAACGACGCTCCGATACTGTCCGCCTTATAGGGGAAGATCAGCGGGCCATTGCGGGGCTGACTCTCAATGATCGCCGCCGTCCGCCCTAGCAGTGGCACCCATTGATGATTGCCCTTCTTGTCCTTGGGATCCTTTCTGTCCCGGATCAGGATCATCGGCTTCTCGCCGCCTTGGTAGTCGTCCCAGCGCAGTGCGACAATCTCACCCATGCGCATGGCCGAATCGATGGCGAACGGGATCAGGTCGCGCATCGGGATGGCGCCGAAGTTGAACTTGTAGAAGGCGGCAAGCTCGTCAAGCTCCTGGGCTGTGGGGCGCCGGTCGCGCTCCTCTGGTTTGCCGATTGCTCCGGCGCGGCGCAGCACTGGCCGGACGGCAGTGACCACGTCGGGGATTGTCATGTTCCATAGCGACCGAGCAGCGGCCAGGGCCTCAGCCAGGAACCCAAGTTCCATTGCCATGGTTGCCGGTCCCGGGGCCTTGCCGCCATTCAGTGCAGCGGACGGATCCGTCCTGGCCCGGATGTGGTTCAAAATGTCCTGCCCGGTGAGGGTGGACACCTCTCGGTCGCCCAGGCTTTCAACCCATCTGCGCAGGTTCCCGCGCTTGGTGGCCGAGATGGGTTTGAAGCGGTCCATCTCCTTGATGTACCGATCAATGAGGGTTTCCAGCGTCATGCTCTCCTGCGGCGGAGGCAGGCCAGCCCGAAGGGCGTCTTCTGTAATGCGAGCCCAATCCTCAGCGGCCTTGCGACCGTTGAAGGTCTTCGAGGCGGTAGGATGGGGCTTGATGCGGACCATTGCCCGCCACTTCTTTCCGCGCTTTTCGACTACTGCCATGTCTTGGTGCACTCCCCGCTGCTTGGTGCAGCAGGGGTACATTACACCGGGATCGGCAGGGAAAAACAGGGACTTACAGGGAGTCCCGGCGCACCAAGGATGCACCGAAAAATGCGTAAGACATTGAATGTAAAAGATATTTGCCTTTCCGTGGCCCCCATGATGGACTGGACCGATCGCCATTGCCGCGTGTTCCATCGCGTGCTGGCACCGGGTGTGCGCCTGTACACGGAAATGGTGCACGCCAATGCGGTCATCCACGGCGATCGCGAGCGCCTGCTCGGCTTCGACCGCAGCGAGCAGCCGCTGGCGCTGCAGCTGGGTGGCAGCGACCCGGCGCTGCTGGCGCAGGCTGCGCGCATCGCGGCGGAGTGGGGCTACGACGAGGTCAACCTCAACTGCGGCTGCCCGTCCGACCGCGTGCAGGCCGGGCGTTTCGGCGCCTGCCTGATGCGCGAGCCGGTGCTGGTGGCCGACTGCGTGGCGGCGATGGTCGACGCGGTCGAGATCCCGGTGACGGTGAAGTGCCGCCTGGGCGTGGACGAGGACAACGATTACGACGTGTTCGCCGCCTTCGTCGACCGCCAGGTCGCCGCCGGTGCGGCGATGGTGGTGAAGGGCCTGTCGCCGAAGGAGAACCGCGAGGTTCCGCCGCTGAAGTACGACTGGGCCTACCGTCTGAAGCAGGAGCGCCCGGCGTTGCCGGTTGTGCTCAACGGCGGCCTGGCCAGCATCGAGGCGGTGCAGGCGCAGGCCGCGCATGTCGATGGCGTGATGCTGGGCCGCGCGGCCTACCACGACCCCTACCTGCTGCATCAGCTGGAGGCGCTGCAGACCGGCGCCCCGTTGCAGGCGCGCGGTGACCTGCTGCGCACGCTGCGTCCCTACGTGGAAGCGCGCCTGGGCGAAGGCCTGGCACTGAAGCACATCACCCGCCACCTGCTCGGCCTGTTCCACGGCCAGCCCGGTGGCCGCGCGTTCCGCCAAGTGCTGAGCGAGGGCGCGCACCGCCCGGGCGCCGACTGGAGCCTGGTCGAGCAGGCGCTGTCGGTCACCGAGCGCGAAACCGATCGTGCCGCAGCGTGACCGCAGTCACATTCCTGACTTGACAAGGGACGGCGATTCGTCCCGAATGTTCACCTAGCTGAACATCGCAGGGCTGCGGCCGGAAAAGTTCAGACCGGATTCACTGCCCCAAACCAAGAATTTGCAAAGGAATTGTAAAGGCCGGGTCCCGCACCCGGCTCCCGGATTTACGACTTTTGAACGAATCGCCGTGCTCGGCTAGGATCGCATCGATGTCTTCCGCTCCCTTCCATTGCCGCATTGCCCTGGCCACCTGCGTGGTGCTGTCGGCTGCGCCGCTGTCGTCGGCGCTGGCGCAACAGCCGCCGCGTGGCGAGCAGGCACGGGCGGAAATGATGGATCGGGGAGAACGCGGCAACCGTGGCGACGAGCGTTCGCTGTCCGATGCCGTGCGCCGCGTGCAGCGCAGCACCGGCGGCCACATCCTCGGCGCCGAGCGCGTGCCGTTCGATGGTCGTGATATCAACCGGGTGAAGTACATGGACGAC
>Ga0308158_10001377_pt1 | contig 26652 bp, 20 predicted proteins | sample PhyBR2_FD_201038 | JGI IMG/M metagenome (GOLD analysis project Ga0308158, IMG submission 201038) | Phyllosphere microbial communities from UC Gill Tract Community Farm, Albany, California, United States - DLSLB.R2 | ecosystem: Host-associated > Plants > Phyllosphere > Unclassified | place: USA... | reverse complement strand
CGCCGAGCATCGGCCCGCAGATGAAGCCCAGGCCGAAGGCGGCGCCGATCTTGCCGAAGCTCTTGGCGCGGTTCTCGCGGGTCGAGATGTCGGATGCGTAGGCTGACGCCACCGACATGCTGGCCGACGACATGCCGCCAATGACGCGTCCGAGGAATAGCCAGGCCAGGCTGGGCGCCCAGGCGGTGACAAGAAAATTCAGGCACATGCCGCCCATCGAATACAGCAGTACCGGGCGCCGGCCGACGCGGTCGCTCAGCGCGCCCAGCGCCGGCATGAACAAAAATTGCAGCAGGCCGAACACGGTGGCCAGCACGCCGTACCAGAGCGCGCGCATGTCGGCGCCTTCGACGAACTGCCCGACCAGCAGCGGCAACACGGGCACGATGAGGCCAATGCCCAGCATGTCGATGAACACGCAGACCAGGACGAAATTGAGGTTGCCGCTGGACGCTTGCGGCACGGTGGTCGTACTGGTCATGGACACCTCGGCGGTTGGCGGTCGCCTATCTTAGCATTGCGGCAACGCCGGCATGCCGATAACAACCGATAGCAACCGCTAGCCGCCGCTCCACTCGGCCGCGAACTGCGCGCGAAACGTCATCAGCTGCTCAAGGCGTTCGCGGCCCACGGCGCGCGCGGCCTCCGTCTGCATCATGTCCGGCAGCTTGTCGAGCTTGACGACGATGTGGTCGAGCGCGTAGCGGCGATCGTCGTGCGCGCGGTCGTCGCCCAGCGGATCGGTCGGATGCGCCAGGCCGCTTTCCATGCGCCCCGCGATATAGAACATGCGCGCCAGTCCCACGAGGCCCAGGCCATCAAGGCGGTCGGCGTCCTGCACGATCTTTGCCTCGATCGTGGTGGCGGGAATCGCCGCCGAAAAGCTGTGCGCTTCAATGGCATGCGCGACCGCGTCGAGCTTCTCGGGCGGGAAGCCCAGGGGTGCGAGCAGCTCGCGCGCCAGTTCGGCCGAGCGGCGCGATGCCTGGTTGCGCGCGGGGTCGTTCTTCGGCAGGTTCACCAGGTCGTGCAGATAGCTGGCCGCCAGCACCACCAGGCGGTCGGCTTCCGGGTGGTGCGCAAGCAGGGCCTGGGCGTTGCGCCAGACGCGGTCGAGGTGGGCGCCGTCGTGGGCGCCATCGGTGCCGGCATCCTGCGCCGCCAGCGCAACGAGCTGCGTGCGCCAGGCGGCGAAATCGGTGGGAGTACGTTCTAGCATATTGATGTTTCCGGTAAAAGAGGCGGCGCGGCACGCTGCGAGAGCGCATCGGCCTCGAAATTCTTGTGGCGCGGGATCCAGCGCAGCTGCGCCTGCGGCAGACGGGCGAGCAGGGCGCAGGCGCGGGTGCGGTAGTCACGCAGGCTCGGGGCACTTGCGCTGGCGGGGCCGTTCACGTCGTCGATCACGACCTGGCTGTCGCCGACCACCAGCACATCGTGCGCGCCGTGCGACACGGCCGCATCCAGCACGGCGATCAGGGCCAGGTATTCTGCTTCGCTGTTGTTGCCGTAGCCGGCGTCGTGCGAGATCGCGACGCGCACGCCGCCGGGGCCTTGGAGCACGGCGCCGATGCCGCAGCGACCGGGATTCGGGCGCGCCGAGCCGTCGAACCAGGCCCGCCACGCCGTCTTGCCGGCCCCCGCGCCCCGCGTGCGTGCTGCGCTGGCCAGTGCGGCGCGCCGTGCCGACTGCTGCGCCGCATGCAGGCGCAGCGCCTCGCGTTCGGCCAGCAAATTTGCCAGGCCAGCCAGGCCAGCGCTGTGCGTGAGCGTGCGGGTCAACGCCTCGAGCTCACTCTGGCCAGTGCGCGCCATCAGGCGCTGGCTGGCCGCCAGTTCGGTCTTGAATGCGGCAGCGCGCAGAAGGCTCAGGTCGTTCATGGCGAGAGCATAACCGATCTTGATTCGTTGACAGAAGTTAAGACTTTTGAAACACTGGACCGATGCTGTCCAACCTGAGGAGAAGCGATGCGTCCGTCCCGCCATGTAGTCCGATTGTCCCTGTTCGCCGCGCTGGTCGGCGCTGTGTCGCTGCCGTTGCATGCCACGGGGCAGGTTGACAAACCCGGCGCGCAGCCGGTAACGAAAGCGCCGCTTAAACCGGGCAAGCATGTCAAGCGCTACACGATCGAGCAGTTCATGGCGACGACGTCCGTGACCGGCGCATCGTTCAGCAAGGACGAGCGGCAGATCCTGTTCAGCAGTAACGCGTCCGGCATCTTCAATGCGTACACGCTGCCGGTGGGTGGCGGCACGCCGCGCGCGCTGACCACGTCCACTGTTGATTCGACCTACGCGGTGGGCTACTTCTACAACGACGACCGCATCCTGTTCACGCGCGACACGGGCGGCGACGAGCAAAACCATTTATACGTGCTCGAACCGGGCGGCAAGGAGCGCGACCTGACGCCCGGCAAACTGAAGGCCTCGTTCGCCGGCTGGAAGCCCGATGGCAGCGGCTTCTATGTCGCCACCAACGAGCGCGATCCGAAATTCTTCGACATCTACCTGTACGACGCGGGCAGCTACGCCCGCACGATGGTGTACCAGAACGACAGCGGCATGAATGTCTCGGACATCAGCCGCGACGGCAACTGGCTCGCGTTCGACAAGTCCAGCACCACGTCCGACAGCGACGTCTACGTGTACCACCTGCCGACGCGCACGATGAAGCACATCACGCCGCACACCGCGCCGGCCAGCCATTCGGCCGCCACGTTCGATCCGCAATCAAAGCGCCTGCTGTTTACCACCAACGCCGGCGGCGAGTTCACGCGCATCGCCGCGTATGACCTAGCCAGTGGCGCGACGAGCGATGTCGAAAAGGCCGACTGGGACCTGCTCGACACCAGCTACTCGCGCAATGGCGCCAACCGGGTCAGCATCGTCAACCGCGACGGCAGCATCGACGTGCGCGTGTTCGACGCTGCCGGCAAGCCGGTCACGCTGCCGAAACTGCCGGGCGGCGAGATGCGCCAGGTGACGTTCTCCGCAAGTGGGCGCCTGATGGCGTTCTATCTGAATGGCGACCGCTCGCCGAACAACCTGTACGTGCACGACTTTGGCAGCAAAAAAACCACCCAGCTCACGCGCAGCCTGAACCCGGCCATCGATCCGAACGATCTGGTGGAAGCGGAAGTCGTGCGCTTCAAATCGTTCGACGGCACGGTGATTCCGTCGATCTACTACAAACCGAAAGGCGCGGCGCCGGACGCAAAGGTGCCGGCGGTGGTGTATGTGCACGGCGGGCCGGGCGGACAGACGATGCGTGGCTACAGCGCACAGATCCAGTACCTGGTCAACCACGGGTATGCGGTCCTGGGCATCAATAACCGGGGCAGCTCGGGCTATGGCAAGACGTTCTTCCGGGCCGACGACCGCAAGCACGGCATGGAGCCGCTGTGGGATTGCATCGAAGCGAAGACCTGGCTGGCCAGCCAGTCGTACATCGACCCCGAGCGCATCGGGATCATGGGCGGCAGCTACGGCGGCTACATGACGCTGGCAGCGCTGGCGTTCCGGCCCGAAGCATTCAAGGTCGGCATCGATATCTTTGGTGTGAGTAACTGGGTGCGCACGCTCGAAAGCATTCCGCCGTATTGGGAAGCGCAGCGCAAGGCGCTGTATGACGAGATCGGCGACCCGGTCAAGGATAAGGAATTTCTGGTAGAGACGTCGCCGCTGTTCCATGCGCACCGCATCATCAAGCCGCTGATGGTGATTCAGGGCGCGAACGATCCGCGCGTGATCCGGCCCGAAAGCGACGAGATCGTGGAAGCGGTCCGCAAGAACAAGGTCGACGTCGAGTATGTCGTGTTCGACGACGAAGGCCACGGTTTCTCGAAGAAGAAAAACCAGACCGAAGCGAGTGCGAAGATCCTGGCGTTTCTGGACAAGCACCTGAAACGCCAGGCCGTGAATTAACAGCGCGGATCAACGGCGATAAGGATTGTCCGGCCGGTTGTCATGCCGGTTGCGCACGCCGTCGCCGTCGCGGTCCCGATCGTGACGGTTGCGGATGCCGTCATTGTCGCGATCGCGGTCGCGGTAGTTCGGCACGCCGTCGCGGTCGAAGTCCGGTCCGCGCCCGCGGCCATTGCCGTGATGCCGATCGCGATCACGGTCGCGGTGGTCCCGGTAGCCGCGGTCGCGGTCATAGCTGTCATGGCCGCGCACATACACGGGCTGCGGGCCGTAGTGGTGAGCCGGGCCGCGGTTCCAGCGCGACGGTTCCATCACCCAGCGGTTGCCGCGATGGTGCCAGCTCGGCGGCGCGTACACATAACCGGGCCGCGCAACGACATAGTGGCCGGGCACCCAGTCATGGCGATGACCGCGCCATTCCCAGTAGCCGGGCGCCCAGACATGGCCGCGACGCGGACCGGGGATGCGCTCGTAGATGGGGGCGGGCGGGGCGTTGCTGATCACGACCGAGACATGCGGCTGGGCCTGTGCAGACAGCGGGATGGTGGCAGCTGAGCCAATGGCGATCAGGGCTGCAAGAATAAGCGGGGATTTCATGGTCGTCTCCAGATCCGTAAGCGGATAAGCGGAATATAGCAATCCGGGATCGGTGACGCGAAGCCTGAAGCAAGTTATTACATCTGACACAGATTGGTGGCGTTTGCCGTCCACCTGGCCGCCGCGCGCTGCCCGTAGGCGGCGCCGCGACGACCGACCGCGCTCACAGCCGGCTCGCTGCGGTGACGGTGTCCAGTGCCAGCAATTGCGACTTCTCGGCGTTGCTCAGCCGCTTGGCGGTGACGGTCACGGTGGCGACCTTGGCGCCGCTGGCAATGGCCGCGCTGCTGGCAGTGAAGGCGTTGGCGTTGGCGTCCGATACCTTGGCCAGATAGCCGGCAGGAACGGCGATCAGGGCGGCGGCGATGAAGACGGCTTCCATGTGTTTGAGGACGTTCATTTTGTTTCTCCTTGGTGGGTGAGTGGTGTGTCGATGTGTGTACTGTAGGCGCGTCCCCGCACGGCTTCCAGCGGTGTGCGACGAGTGGCAGAAAACGGGGGGTGAGCTGCATCAGGGCGGCCCTGGACCCGTGCGCGCAGCGTCAATCCGCTCAGCGGTTTCACCGTCCCTCCGCTAGCGTTGCGCAAGGGCGCATGGGCGCCACGCTATTCTCGGGAAACGTGCATGACCGGCCCCTTCGCCACCCTGTCCCGCAACATCGCCGCGTCGCGCACGGCGCGGCGGCGCGCCCGCAACCTGCGCCGGGGCTGGACCATCTCGCTCGGCCCGGCCTGGGCCTGGGCCGCGCTGGCGCTGGTGATGGGCGGTGCGGTCGCGCTGGCGCTGCACGCGCGTGCGTTGCCGAACGATACGCAGGATGTTCCTGGCGCGCAGGCACTGGCAGCGCTGCAGCCGCTGGCACCGGGCCTGGAAATTGTCGTGCCGGCCGACAGCGGCGTGTCGCTGACGCAGCGCGGGGCGCTGGCGCTCGTCATTGCGAGCGGCATGCAGGCCGGGCCAGCGGTACGGGTCGACCTGTGCACGCAGATGCTCGATCCGGCGAACGGGCGGCTGCTGCCGCTGCGCGTAGGTTATCCGTTCAGCGAAGCGGCCGCGCTCGCGCGTAGTAGCAATGGACCAGCACGCAGCGTGCTGCTGGCGCGCGACGGCTCGGCCATGCCGCGCATCGACATCACGGGCAATGCGGGCGCGGGCCTGGCGATCGCCTGGAACGCAGGCTTCGGCACCGCGAGCTGGATCGGCGACGCAACGGGCGGGGTCGCGACGCATGCGCGCCAGGGCCAGGCCGCGCTGGGCAGTGCGGGCTGGCTGTTGTGGCGCGGCGAGGCACTGCGCTTTACGCGCCAGCCGAGCGGTGCCTGCCCGCAGGCCGGTGAGCTGGTACTGCAGCATTTCCAGCCGGGTGAGCAAGCCGCCAAAGCGGCATTCGTGCAGGCCTTCCCGGCGGCTGGCACCCCTGTCACATTGCGCCTGCGTCCCGGTGTCTGGACCGTACCATTGGTCCCGGGCGCCGGCCTGGAAGACCAGGCGCTGTTCGAGGCGCTGCGGGCGCGCGGCTTGCTGCGCCTTGGCCGCGATGGCCTGATCGAACTGGCGCCGCGCGACTTGCTGGCCTGGCTCCAGGCCGATGAATCCGTACGCGCGCCGCTGCCCGGCTGGCAGAATTTTCAACCCGATGCGGGCGACCGGCGCCTGCTCGAACGCCTGCATCACCGGGCCGACGGCGCCTTCGTGCGCGAACAGGTGCGCGTGTTCAATAGCGAACGGCGGCTGGTGGCATGGCGCGTGCGTCCCGGAGCAACGGCAATCTGGCAAGCGGCAGTGGCAGGCAGCCCGGCAGTGCGCGAGGCAGGCCTGCCGCTGGCGGCGATGCGCCTGTTCGCGCAGTTGCCGCAAGACTGGGCGCCGTGGAACCGTGTCGGTGGCTGGGAAGGCGGCCGGCGTGACAGCCTCGTGAGCCTGAGCACGCGGGCCGGTGGCAAGCCGCTGGAACTGCTGGTCGCCGGCCGCGTGCGCAGTGTGCTGGGCGCCACGGTGGCGGCCCGCGGCGTCTGCGACGGGCGCGCCTGTCCGGACGCGGGCGCCGTGCAGCACCTGGTGCTGTCGCCACTGCCTGGCGCGACGACGGTCAAGGTCGAGATCGAGCCGATCGACCTGGCGAGACTGTCCGGCGGCGCCGACGCCGCTTACCGCCATCTGAAGGTTGAGCGGGGCGCGCTCGCGTGGCAGGCGCTGCCGGCTGGCAGCCGCAGCGTGCGGCCAACTGGCGCCGCAGTGCGCCTGACCGATCGCAACGGCGAAGCCCTGTGGCAGGATGGCGCGCCGTCGGTCCACGCGACGCTGGCCGGCCTGGCCCCGCTGCTGGGCGTGCACCGCCAGCACGATGGCAGCGTGGCCGGCATGCTGGCGCGCCTGGGCGGGAGCGACCATGCCGCGAGCCTGACGCTCGACCTGGCGCTGCAAGCGCGCGCCCAGGTGCTTCTCGACTGCATAGGCCAGCAGGGCGGCCAGTGGGACGGGCGCGTTTGCCGTGGCGCCCAGCCCGCGCCCGCCGAGCGGCGTGCCGGCCTGGTGTTGCTCGACGCCGGCACCGGCGACATCCTGGCCGCGGCATCGAGTGGTGGAAATACTGCTGCGCCGGACAACTGGCCAGAGGTGCGCGACTTCGACCGCGCCGACCCGGCGCGCAGCCCGCTGCGGATCGCCGCATTCCAGCACGACGGCGGCGCCCACCGCGCGCCCGGCTCGACGTTCAAGGTGATCACCGCGCTCGGTCTTGAGCAAGCCGCGCGCGGCGACAAGCACCTCGATGCGCTGCTGGGCGGGTTGCCATTGGCGCAGGTAGACCGCATCGCGCGCGATGGCGGGTACGACTTCCGCACCGATGCGCCCAGCTACCCGGCTGACGGAACGCGTGCCCGCATCACCAATTTCCGCGACCAGATCACTGGCGCGCGCGCCGCAGACGGTCGCCTGGGCCTGGCCGGCGCGATGGCGCACAGCGTCAATACGTGGTTCGCGTGGACCGGTGAACTGAGCGACCGCACGCTGCTCGGCCAGCCTGACGGCGGCATGCCGGGTGCGGCGGCGCTGGAGCCGGGGGCGCTCGATGCGGCCCGTCCGGTCGCCGCGATGGCAGCGCGCCTTGGCTTCGGTCAGCCGCTGCGGCTGGACGGCGGCCTGCTGCCGCTGGACTACCGCTGGAATGACTGGGATGCGCTGTCGGCGTCCGCATCGCAGCTCGATCCCATCCACAGCCGCCACGAACTGCGCCAGATGGCGATTGGCCTGCGCATGCAGACCACGCCCCTGCAAATGGCGCTGGTGGCGGCAAGTGTCGGCGAAGGGCGCGGCGTGACGCCGCGCCTGCTGCTGGCGCTCGACGGCCGCGACGCTGCGTCTAGCCAGGGCGCGCCTCTTGGCGTGCGGCTGGACCGCGTTCGCGCCGGCATGAAAGGCGTGATCGATAACGGCACGGCAGCCGGCGCATTCCGCAGCCCGGCATTCGACGCGCTGCGTCCCGGCCTGTATGGCAAGACGGGCACCGCGCCGGCCGGCAAGGACGATCTGGCCACCGTCTGGTTCATGGGTTACCTGGAGCCGGGCAGTTTGCCGGGCCAGACCCGCCGGCTGGCATTTGCCGCTTTTGTGAGCCACTCGGCGCTGACGGGCGGTGGCCACGCGGCGCCGGTCGTGGCGGCGCTACTGGCATCCATGGCCGGGCAGTCGTTGGAAAAGAGGCACAAATAGGGGTCTCCAGCGCGCCTGAATGCTGTGGTTGTATGGCATCATCTATTTCACTGTGCAACACGTGCGCAGCGAAATCGAGGACGAGGAAGGTATGCGTTTACCGGGCACCCGGTATCAGGAGCACGGCTGGGAGCAGGTCCGCAAGTTGCTGGGTCAGTGTTCCCTGCAGGCGCTCGCCCGCATCGACCCCGCCAGCCTGCAGGGCGCCGATACTCACGGGTCGCTGGCCGCGTATGTCGAGGCGGTCGCGCCGATCCTGCACGCGGGCGGCAGCCGGGCGCATGCCCCCGGCAACAGCTACGGCGAGACGACCGCCGAGCTGGCCCTGAGCCTCGTCTATGAATTGCAGGCGCGGCCCGCCGACTGGGCCGCACTGTGCACGGTCGTGGCCACCGAATCTGCGCGCATCGGCCCGTTCTGGACACAATCTGGCGGCGAAGCGCTGCTGCGCAAGAAATTCAATGACCTGTACGCGGTGTTGCGCGACAAGGTCGACAGCGATCACTATCAGGTGGCGTGCGGCCGGCCCTGCAGCCCGAACCGCATGTACGCCTACCGGATGCTCGACACGGCCTACCACGACATCGCACGCCTGTTCGAGGGCTGGCGCGAGCATGCGCCGCAGGTCGGCGCGATCCTGGGCCGCAGTGTCGAGGCGATGCCGATCGAAGCGCGCCAGCTGCGCTCGATCAGTGACTGCAAGCCCGAATGGATCATGCGCTGGAGCGACAGCCTGGAAGCGCACACGGGCGCGCCCGGTCCATTGCACACGCGCTCAAAACGGTTCGCCAGTCTCAAATCGAATCCGGACAAGATCAGCGCGATGCTGCGCGAAATCGGCGAGTACGACGCGTTGTCGGCCAACCGCGACAGCGACTGGTTGCAGGACGCCAGCGCAGCTGATGCCTGGCTCGACGATTACTGGCGCGTGCTGAACGAGTCCGAACAGGGCAGCACGCCGGGCCCGGACCAGATCCTTGAAGCGCGCCAGGAAGTGCTGGACATCGAGCTGGATGTAGAGCCGGAACTCGAAGCGCCAATGACCGCATCACTGACATCCATCGCGCCCTGCGTTTCACTGCCCCCCAACTACCTGGTAGTGGCAGCGACGGTCGAGGACCGCGCCAGCTGGGCGGCGCGCCGGATGGCGCAGGACAGCTTGCCGGTACGCCTCGCGGTGTACCTCAAGCTGCTCGGGCCATTCGACGACTGTTATCCCGCCGAATGGTGTGACCCCGCCACGGGCGAATTGCCGACGATGGGCCAACTGGCCCAGCTCGACGGCGTCTCGCTGCCAACCCTGCGCAAGCGGCGCGACGCCGCGATACTGCGCCTGAACGAGGTGGCTGGAACACAGGAGGAACAACGATGGGCATGACGAACCTGGATCGCAAACTGCAAGCCGGCGCGCTGCTTGCGCGCCGCGTGGAAGGCGATGGCCTGATGCTGGACGACGCCATCCTGCTGCAGGCACTTAACGGCAGCCGGCCGCTGACGCACGGTGAACGCGCGGCGCTGCAGGCGTCGCCCCTGACGCTGCGCCGCATGCGCCATCTGGCCGATGTGCGCCGCACGCAGCACATGACCTGGACCGGCAGCGCGGGACTGCTCCGCGCGGCCGACAGCGGCGCCCCGCTGGACGTGCTGCGCACGGATGACCGGATGTGGCGCCTGCACTTCGTCGACCAGGGCGGCGTGCCCGGCGTGGTCGTGCAGCTCGATCCGGCCGCACCGGGCGCGGCGCAACTGCTGGCAACGCGCGCGACGATCGTCGTGCGTGACGGCGCCGGCAGCGTGATCGTTCAGGGCAGCCTGGATGCGGACGGCGAGTGCGAAGGCCGGTGGCCGTTTGCGGCCGTACCGGCGACCCATTTTCAACGGCACGGAGCGCGCTTCGATGTGATGCCCGTGCCTCCATCAACATAGTGCAGTTCCCGAATTCGCTCAAGGATCACGATGCTAGGTTCACTGTTCAGGAATCCCCTGCGACGCCCGCCACGGCAGGACGCGTTCGACGCGACCATGCTCGGCAGCGTGGCGATCGCGTTGCCGGCGCCATCGGGCATCACCATTCCTGCGCCGTGCGCCGCCGTGCTGGTCGACCGTGGTGGCCGCAGCCGGCGCCTGGCGGCCGGCAGCCGCATCGCGGCGCTGGAAGGGGAAACCGCCTGGTGCGTCCATCCGGGGCCGTACTCCTGTGACCTCGTCCCGTTTGCCAGCGCGCCCGAGATCGGCCTGCGCGTGAGCTTTGCCGTCGACGCCAGCGATCCGCGCGCCACGCACCAGCGGTTCGACCTGTTCCTGGCCAGTGAGGCGGGTAGTGCGGTAGAGCTCGCGGGCTTCGGCGCGCTGGCGCAAACGGCACTGCAGCGCGAGCTGGCCCAGGGCAACCTCGAGCTGCCGCCCTGCACGACGCTCGAAGAATGGAACACGTTCCGGTCGGGATTCAACCAGTTGATGTACACGCGCTTTGGCGTGACGGTCGACGATTGCGTGCCGGTCGACCTTGGCGCGGCGCACGATTACCCGGCGCTGCTCGAAGCACGGCTGGCGGCGCAGGCCGTGCCCGTGACGGCGGCAGCATCGGCCGAACCCGCGGCTGCGTTGACGGCAGAAGCGTTCGTGCCGGCCTGCGAAGATGCCCGCGCCTTGCGCCGTCTGTTCCTCGAGTTGCCGTGCCTGATGTGCGCGGTGCGCATGGCGGTGCTGCCGGCCGACCAGGGCCGCTTCCGCCAGCACCAGGAGCTGCTGCGCCGGCTCGACCTGGTCAGCCTGTCGGTCGGCACGATGCCGGCGCTCGAACTGGCTGCGCCCGGCCGGCCGCTGGCGCCCGAGGAGCAGCTGCGCCGCGCGCGCCACACCCGCCGCGCCGCCGCCGCGCTCGACGAAGCCTGGGCACTGCTGGCGCGCATGAAGGTTGCCGGCGAAGGGCCGCTCGACGTGCTGTTCGACGAAGCCGACCGCATCGTCGCCAATCTCGAAACCGAGACTGGCGCGCGCCGCGTCACGCACGTGCAGGACGAGGTGGCGGCATGACGGCGCCCGTGCTTGAGGCGAGCTGCCGCAGCATGCTGCCCGACGGCAGCATGGTTACCATCACCGCGACGCGCCGCCCGCGTGCGGGCCGCGCCGACGTCAAGTGCAGCGTGCCCGGTGCGCCCGCGCAGGCCGAACGGATGCAGCAGGTGGTGCGCCTGGCGCGCCATACCGAACCGCGTTACGACAGCCGCGACCAGGTGGTGCTCAGCGCCGACCGCGCGTTCGATCCGGCCTCGCGCGACTGGGAACTGGCCGCCGTGCTGGCCGATCGCATCGTGCGTGGTGTGTTTCAGGCGGCGCGACCCGTGGTCGCCAATGGCTGGTCCGACGCCTGGCACCTGGGGCGGATCGATGGCCGCGTGCTGGTCAATGTGCCCGACAGCGTGCTGGCGGGTGGCCCGGACGCCTTGCCCCATCTGGGCGCGCTGACCGGCCAGCCGGATCCGGTCGCAGCCACGGCCAGCGCGCGCGCGTGGTTCCCGCTGCACAGCGGCGGTGACCATGATGATCTCGGCTGGGTCGACGTGAGCGTGCGGCCACTGGCCGGCGCCATGGATTCTGACGACGATGCGATCAGCGTGCCCGACCTGGACGCGCTGCGCCAGGGCCAGGTGCGGGCCGTGCTGGCCGGCGCCCGCCACTTCGACGGTCGCGGTCAGGGGCAATGGAAAACGACGGTGCGCTTTGGCGAGACGGGGTTCTCGGGCGACTCGTACGGCCTGGCACTGGTGATGGCCGACCGTATCGCGCGCGGCCGCGAATTCATGGCGCGGGGCAGGGTGATCGCCACCGGCACGTCGAGCGCCTGGCATGCAGGCAAGGTCGAGACGGTGGATGCGCTGGCGCCGAAGTGCGCGCTGATCCTGCGCGAGGCGGGGCCGGGCGACCGCATCCTGCTGCCGAAGGCGTGGGAAAGCGCCCTGCCGCAGGGCATGCGCGAAGCGTTGCGCGCGCGCGGCGCGAGCCTGGCCTGTGTGGAGCGCATCGGCATCATTTGAGATCACGGGTTTTGACATCGCGGGTGTGCGCGAGCGCACTGCGGCCGCAGATCATGCGCTGCTAGAATTGGCAGGTTCGTCGACAGGTTCGACAGCAGGTTGGCAGGCAGAAGGCAAGAGAGAAAACGGAGTCAGCTATGTTGCACATGTTCGGAGTAAACGGCGCCAGCTGCCCACGGTGCGAGCGCAGGAATGGGGTCGATGCGCGCTACTGCGCGGGCTGCGGCGTGATCCTGGGCGCGCCGCGCAGCAAGCCGGTGCTGGTCGAGAACCGCTGGGTGCCCGCGCCCGATGAACTGGCCGTGTTCTTCGGCCTGCGTGAATTGTCCGGGCTGTTCGTCAAGACGCTGCGCGTGCCGGCCACGGCGCGCGGCTTCATCCTGCAGGGCGACAAGGCGACCGAGGTGCCGCAGGGCGAGTACGAACTCGAAGGCTTCTTCACGCGCCTGAACCATCTTCTGCGCGACCAGCACGCCGAAATCCTCGTCACGCGCACGACGGCGCTCCCGGTGCCATTCGAGTTCGACGATATTCCCACCTGCGAGCAGCTTGCCATTTCGGTGCGCTTCACGGTCAGCATCAAAATCGAGAACGTCCCGGCCTTTGCGCGCCACTTCATGACCACGCCCGGCACCATCGGCACACCCGAATTGCGCGAACTGCTGGCGCATCCGGTGCGCCAGCTGGCGCTGGAATTCATCGGCGCGCGTTCGATCCGCGAGATGGCGGCCGGCGGCGCGTTGCGCGAAGAACTCGACGAACGCCTGCAGGGCGGCCTCAAGCTCTTGCTGGCCGACTACGGCCTGGCCGTGACAAGTGTACAAACGGTGGAGCTGCGCCACGACAAATACGACGCCAACCGCGCGCGCGTGGGCAGCATGTGGCTCGCGGCCGACGAGCAGCATGTGCAACTGGCGCACAAGCGCCATCTGGACGAGCTGTACACGGCCGAAGAATGGCAGGGCATCAAGCGCAGCGAAGAAGAAGCGCGCCTGCGCATCCGCCGCGCCGAGCTGCGCCAGGACGACGCGATCGCGCGCGCCGAGATGTCGCTGCAGGGCGCTGACCGCGCACACGGTGTGCGCGCACGCCAGATCGAACTGTATGGCCGCGTCCTCGAAGCCACCTCGCGCGAGCAGGCAATGGCGCAGGGCGCCGGTGAAGTGCTGGCCGAACTGCAGCACGAGGCCGCGCAGAAAGGTGCGCAGCGCGCCGACGAAGCGGCGCAGTGGCAGCACCTGCGTGCGCTGGCCGGCGTGCACATGCGCGCCGAAGTCGCCAGCGCCCAGCAGGAAGCGCAGCATGCGCGCCAGTCGGCGCAGCAGCGTTTCTCGCAGCAGTTGCTGCAGCAGCAGATCCGCCACAAGATCGACCAGGCGCGTTTGATCGAGGACGCCACGCGCCAGCGCGACGAACTGCTTCGCCTGCGCGAAAGCGAAGCCGAAGCAGCGCGCCGCATGCGTGACATCGACGAAGCCGAGTACCAGGCGCGCTATCAGGCCCTGAAGCTGGCCAACGACGCGCGCCTGCGCGAGGCCGGCCGCACGCAGGAATGGGAAGACGAACAGGCACGCCAGCGCATCGAGGGCGCGCGGCGCGGCGCCGGCAAGCTCGATGCCGAGGCCCAGCAGGACAAACTGCAGCGCACGATCGAACTCGAGGCATTGCAGGCCCGCTCGCTGCAGGACGTGACGCTGCACGCCGACGAACGCCGCGCCGGCCTGGGCGAAGCGGCGCGCGCCGGCGAGCGGGCGCACGAGATTGCGCTCGCACGCCTGGCGATGGAGCGCGCCGCGGCGCTGGGCGCGATGGACGACACGGCCAAACTGGCGCTGGCCGATGCCGCCAATGCGGTCGTTCTGGCCGATTACCTGAAGACGCGCGTGCATGCCGACATGGATGCCGACCAGCTGACGGCGCTGGCCGGCGTGGCCGGCGCCGGCAAGGTCGACCCGGGCGAGGCGGCGCGCGCGGCGGCGCAGCTGGTGCGCGACGAACAGGGGCGGCGCGAGCACGAAGTCGACAAGGACCGGCGCCACCAGCTCGACCTGCTGACATTACAGAATGACGTGAACAAGGCCGCCTTGCATGCGCAGGCCGGCGCGCGCCAGTGCGTGCGCGGCCACACCCTGCAACGCGACGATCGCATGTGCGCCGCCTGCGGCGGGGCGCCGTCTGCCTGATCGATCAATGCAAACAGCCATCGACAAGATCCGCGAACTGCGCGCGCTGCACGATGACGGCCTGCTGAGCCGGCAAGAGTTCGAGCTGCGCAAGAACGCGATCCTCGACGCGGCCTACCAGCCGGGCGAGCGGCCAGCCGACCCGGATGCGCTGTACGACGCGTCTGCGCCTGCACCTCGCCCCGGCACCGAAATCGGCCTGATGACGGGCCAGGAAATCGGTCCGCAAAACCGGCGCTACCGGCTCGAACGCCTGATCGCGCACGGCGGCATGGGCCAGGTGTGGCAGGCGACCGACCTGGCCACGCACGCCGAGCTGGGGCACAGCGCCCAGGTCGCGCTCAAGATCCTGCCTGCGCATGCGACATCCGCCGCCAGCCACGCCAAGCTCCTGATCCAGGAAGCCACGCGCGCGCGGCGCCTGGCGCACGAACACATCGTGCGCGTCTACGAATGGGCGCAGGACCCGGCCACGTCGAGCTTTTTCCTGATCATGGAATACCTCGAAGGCGAAGACCTCGACGCCGTCCTGGCGCGCGAAGGCCGCCTGCCACTGGCGCGCGTGCTGGCCTTGCTCGACCCGGTCGCCGCTGCGCTGGACTACGCGTGGGAACGGCATCACCTGGTCCACCGTGACATCAAGCCCGGCAATGTGTTCGTCACGACCAAGGGCGACGTCAAACTGCTCGACTTCGGTATCGCGGCGCGCGCGCGTGCCAGCGGCCCCGTGTCGAAGCTCGATGCACCGGCCACGTCCGGCACGGCCGGCTACCGCGCGCCGGAAGCGGTGATGGAAGGCCGCACGCCGGAGCCCACGCTGGACGTGTATGCGGTGGCGGTCATGATCCACCAGCTGCTCACCGGTGTACTGCCCGGCGAACCGGGCGGCACCGTGCCCGAGACGCTGGGCGCGCGCCAGTGGGAGGTGCTGCGCAGCGGCTTCGGGCGCGAGCCGGCGGCGCGCCCGGCCAGCGTGCACGCGCTGCTGGCGGCGATCCGTGCGGCGGCCGGGCCGTCGGCCGTGGAACTGGCAGCGCAGGACGCCCGCGAGCGCATCGAGCAGGAACGCGTGGCGCGCGAACTGGCTGCGCGGCGTGCGATCGAGGCCGAGGCGGCCGCTGTCGTCAAGGCGCAGCAGGACGAGCAGCGTCGCGTCCAGCTGCGCGAGCAGCAGCGGCGTGAACGGATCGAGGCCGAACAGGCACGACTGGCGCGCAAGGAATCGCTGCGCCAGCAATTGCTGGCACGGCGTGACGAAGAAGTCGCCAAGACCCAGGCGGCCAAGGAAGAAGCGGCGCGCAAGGCCGCGCAACTCAAGGCCGCGGCAGCCTATCTGGCGCAACAGAAAAAGGCGCGCGAGGACGCCGCCACGGGCAGTGCAGGTGACCCCGTCAGCCAGGAACGGGCGCCCGACGCAGCGGCGGCCGTGGCGGTCGCAGATGCACCAGCGGCGCCACCGCCACTCTCTGATACCGGCATCCTGCGCGACGCCTTCATCGACGGCAGCGGCAGTGGCCCGGCGATGGTGCTGATCCAGACAGGCCGCTTCCAGATGGGCTCTCCCGAGCACGAGCGGCGTATCGCGATGGCCGCCGGTTCGCAAAAGAACTGGATCGCGCGTGAAACGCCGCAGCACTGGGTCGGCATCGAGCGCCCGTTCGCGATGGGCCGCTATCCGGTGACGGTGGGCGAATGGCGCGCCTTCGCACAGGCCGGCACCTGGCAGCCCGCCGGCGAGGTCGACTGGGCCGCACCGGGCTTCCCGCAGACCGACGACCATCCGGTCGTCGGCGTGACGTGGTTCGACGCGCTGCAATACGTGGCGTGGCTGAGCGCAGCGACGGGCAAGCGCTATCGCCTGCCGAGCGAAGCCGAATGGGAATACGCGTGCCGCGCCGGCACCAGGACCGCCTTCAACACGGGCGACACGATCGCCACCACGCAGGCCAACTTCGATGGCACGTTCACTTACAACGGCGGGCCGCGCGGCGAGTTCCGGCACGGCACCACGAAGGTCGATACCTTCGCACCGAACGCCTGGGGCCTGCACGACATGCACGGCAATGTGTGGGAATGGGTGCAGGACGTCGTGCACGAGAACTATGACGGCGCGCCAAATGACGGCAGCGCCTGGGAAACGGGCGGCGACCAGGTCCGCCGCATCCTGCGCGGCGGCTCGTGGCTGTACAACCCGCGCTACCTGCGCTCAGCGCTGCGCAACGGTTTTTCTGCCGTGCTGTCGAACGATATCGTCGGCCTGCGCGTGGTGCGCGAACTGATGTAGACAAGACTGGAAGGCGCCGGGCGATCCGGTGTACATTCAGACATTACCTTCATTTCTACGACACCTGCCATGGCCATCGCGCACCTGTTTCGATCCCACGATAAAGACCTGGGCGGCGGCTTCACCGTGCGCCGCCTGTTGCCTGCCGCGGCCCGCCAATCCATCGGGCCCTTCCTGTTCTTCGACCATATGGGGCCGGTGGAAGCGCCGGCCGGCGCCCGTCACGATGTGCGGCCGCACCCGCACATCGGGCTGGCGACGGTCACGTACCTGTTCGAGGGCGCGATCATGCACCGCGACAGCCTGGGCACCGAGCAGCGCATCGAGCCGGGCGCCGTCAACTGGATGACGGCTGGCAGCGGCATCGTGCATTCCGAGCGCACGCCCGAGGATCTGCTCGAGCGCACGCGCCGCACGCACGGCCTGCAACTGTGGGCGGCGCTGCCGCGCGAACACGAAGAAACGCCGGCCGCGTTCAGCCACACGCCGGCGGACCGGATTCCCGAAATCGCACTGCCGGGCGCCACGGTGCGGCTGCTGGTGGGCAGTGCCTTCGGTCAGACGTCGCCCGTGCCGACCTTCAGCCAGACACTGTACCTCGACGTGCAACTGGCGCCCGGGGCGGCCATCGAACTGGATGGCTTGCCCGATGAAACCGCGTTGTACGCGCCGTTCGGCACGATCGAGATCGACGGCGAGCCGGTCGCCGCCAACACGATGGCGATGCTCGAGCCGGGGGCGGCGGTGCGCGTGAGCGCCGCTGCCGGCGCGCGCTTTGTCGTGATCGGCGGCGCGCCGCTCGACGGCAAGCGCTTCATTTTCTGGAACTTCGTGTCGAGCAGCCGCGAGCGCATCGAACAGGCGGCGCGCGACTGGGAAGACAACCGCTTCGTGCCATTGGCGGGCGATGTCGAACGCATCCCGCTGCCGCAGTGGCCGCCAACCTGGCGCCGCGACTGACCTTGCCGCGCGGCTAACGCGCGCCCGTTCGGTGCGGGCGGGTGTAATCTCGCATCACCCTGTGCGTGTCAATACGAATGAGGTGATGCCATGAAAATCCCTGAACACCTGCGTGCACCGGCGATCGTGTTCGCCCTGCAGGCCGTGTTGCTGGCGGGTGCGGCGCTGGTCTTTCTGGTGCTGGTGCCGTCGTACGGCTGATCAGGCGCTGAGGGCGGCAGCAAGCAGGCTGCGGCGGTCGACGCTGCGGCGGTCAGCGCGCGCCTCGGGATAGGCGTGGGGGACAAAACGCGCCGCCATGCCGACGCCGGGCTGTTGTACGCGATCGAGCGTGCCAGTTGTAGCCAGCGGCGCATCGCGCCCGCTTGCCCGGTCGCGTTGCCAAAAGCCGCCGTCGCAGTGGAACAGCAACGGCAGGGCGGCGGCGCGCGGCATTGCTGCGGCCTGGGCGCCAGCGCCAGTGAGTACAGCCTGACCAGCAGGCGGCATGGCGTCCGGCGCCATCAGATAGAAACACTCGGCGCGGGCACCGGCGTCGAGCCGGTGCAGCACGACCGCATGCGCCAGCAGCGCCGTCACCTCGAGCGTGACGATGCCCTTGATGCTGGCCGTCAGTTCGATGCGCATGCCCAGGCGCAGCTGGACCGGCATGTGCTTGCCGGGCCAGACGCCGTCGAGCAGCAAGCCGTAGCGTGACACGTCTTCGATTTCGAATCCGGCCCGGCTGCGGCGGATGATGGCGTGGCGGCCCGACAGCCGGCGCGTCAGGCCACCGGCATCCATGCCGGTTTCGCCATGGTGGGCCAGCAGAACATCAGCGTCGGGTGCGTCGTGTTCGAAGCGGCCCAGCATGAATTCGTCGAGCGCGAACAGGCGCACATGGCGCTGCGTGGCCGAATCGGCTTCGGCGTGCACGAGGCAGGCGCTGTCGGTCAGGCACGGATGCGCGGCCGGCTGGGCCGGCAGGTCGATCTCGATCAGGTCTTCGTCCCAGGCGATCGTCGTCATCCCCATGTCGATCTTGCCGGTACCGTTGCCGTCGTCGAGATTCAGGTGCGCGATCGATGCATTGCGGGCCACGACGTCGATATCGATGCGGCCGCCGCCCGGAGCATTGACGCGGGCAATGCCGGCGTCGTCGGCCGTGACGCGCACGTTCTTGTGCGTGGCAAGGAATGTCTGGTGGATTTCACCCAGGCTGGCATCCTGGCGCGGCACCAGGATCACGGGCGAGCAGGTCCAGGTGCGGCTGGCCTCGGGCGCATGCGCGTGGCGGCTATGCAGTTCAATCTCGATGCGGTACTGGCCGTGCTCCAGGCCCCGCGATGAAAATTCGAGAAACAGCGGGCGCCAATCGCCGCGTGAGGTGCGCTGGAAGCCGTAGATTTCGCCGCCGTGGAGGCGCAGCGCCGAGTGCACGAGCATGCGCACGTCGGGCGCGCAATCCATCGGCATGCCGCGCAGCTCGAGACGCAGCGCCTGGCGGCCGCCGGCTGCGCGCGGGTCGAACCCGCTGATGTGCAACTGGGGGCGCTGCAGGCTGGTCGGCACTGGCGGCGTCGCCGGCGATGTTGGCGGGACAACCGTCTCACGGCGCGTACGCACGGCGCTGATCGTGTCGAAACTGGCCGGCAAGCCATCGACAACCGGGTTTGCCGATGGCGGCAAAGGCGCGGCGTGCGCCTGATACGCGCCGGCCGCAGCCTCGGGCTGGGCATGCCCGTGCGCGCACCGCACCTCGCCGGGGGCGACCCAGACGGTGCAGTGCGGATGCGCGGGATTGCGGCAGCGATTCATGTCAAATTGATCAATCAAGAAAAGTCGGAAACGGTGTTGCAAGCTTACGCTGTTTTCAGCAGGCACGGCGCACCGAGCCAGTTGATTTCCAACATTATTTTCCTATGGCATTAAATTAGTTTGCTATCTTTCCAACGTTCAATAACTCTCGCTGTTCTCATCCAGTGGCAAGGCGGTTTCGTCGGCGTGGCGCGGCAGGGGACGCAGCACAAGCGCCGTCAGATTGTCCGGTTGCAAACCAGCTGGTGGATCGTTTTCCAGCAGTCCCAGCAGGCGTCCGACGAGTGTCGCGGCCGCTGGCGCATCGGATAACAGCGCCGGCCAGTGTGCGACAAACGCGTCCGGCTGCGCGCACGACCAGAATCCATCGGTGGCCAGCAGATAGGCGGCGTCGGCCCGCATTGAGAGCGCGCGGCGGTCGGGCAGGTGGGCCAGCCAGCATGGCAGGTTCGCGGGCGTAAGGGCAAACAACCCATCGGACAGGCGCGATGGATCGGCAAAGGCATTGCCCAGAATGAACGCCTGGGCTATCTGTGGCGCGTGGCGGCCGTGGACTTCGCGCCACCAGTCGGCTTCGCCAAGCCGGCCGGCGAGTGCGGCGCCGGTGGCCGGTACATGGTCGACTGTCAGCACCTTGGCCTGCTGCATGTCGAGTTCATACAGCCGCGAGTCGCCCACATGATACAGCAGCGGCGCGGCGCCGGGTGGCAGTTCGAGCAGCGTCAGTGTGGTGCCAGGCCGGCCTGTCGCGCCAGTGCCAGCGGCAAACCGCGCCTGCAGCGTGGCGTGCAGGACATCGAGATGGGCCGTCAACGCACCGGGCGTCGTGCAGGGCGGGATGGCGAGAAGGTCGGCGGCGAGCGCTTCGGCCGCTTCGCGCCCTTGGCCATGGCCGCCCATCCCGTCGAGGACCGCCAGGCGGCCATGGCCGGCAGGCCAGCCGGCGATCGTCGTGATGACGGGTAGCTGGCCGTGCAAGTGGCAGGCGCGGCCGTCGAAATCGATGACGACAAAGTTGTCCTGATTTTCACTGCGGGTCGCCGGCCCCACGCCGACGCGGCTCGTCACGGCGACGTCGAAGGAGGGGGCAAAGCGAAAATCGGCAAGCGTCGGCGGCATGGGCTGGGGGCGTGATCGTGTGATGACATTGAGTGATGCCACTGTACTACTGTTTGTTGACAAGTCATGCGCTGAACAGAGGCCATTATTCGCGCCAACCACGGGCAATGAACCGGCAGCCCGGGAAACCGGCCATGGTATATTTACATCCCCAACGCCACCTTTTTTGAAACGCGCCATGGACATCCGCCCCCTCGATTCCGCCGACGTGCCGGTCCTGGTGCCGGCCATGGCAGCGCTGCTGCGCAGCCTGGCGCTGGAATTCGTTGTGCACGAATCAACGCCGCTTGGGGCCGCGGCCTTCCTGGCCGAGAATGACGAACATGGCATCCGTGGCTACCTGGCGCGTGGGCATGCCTGTCATGTGGCGCTCGATGGCGACCAGCTGGCCGGCTTCATCGCAATCCGTGACAACAGCCATCTGTTTCACCTGTTCGTTGGCACGGCCTGGCAGCGGCAGGGACTGGCGCGGGGCTTATGGCGCGTGGCGCGCGCCGCCGCCATCGCGCGCGGCGGGGATGGCAATTTCACGGTCAACGCGTCGAACTACGCCGTGCCGGCGTATGAACGGCTTGGCTTCGTGCGCGTGGCGCCGACCCAGTGCGTCAAGGGACTGTCGTTCAATCCGATGCACCTCGCCTGGGCGGGGGAGTAGGTGGGCCGGACCTTCGTCGCGCAAGCAGCAGGTACGTGCTGTGCACTTTCAGTATATATTGCCTCTTGACAAAAGTTTTCGTTTTGGCAGCAGGTTACAATGGTGGTCGTCCGTATCGATCGGGCGCGAGCGGCGCATTGGTGCACCGTGCTCGACGAGTTTTGATGATGATGATTCTGCATAACCTGATCCGCAAACTTCCTGCAAACGTCCTGCCCAAGGCAGCACGGGAGACAGGGGCATGAGCGCGACAGCGCCGTCGATGCCATCCATTTCACGTGCGTTCGGCAAAACCCTGATGACCACCATGGGCATGACCGTGGTGGGATTCATCTCATCCGTCATCACCGCACGCATACTGGGGCCGGAAGGGCGCGGCCTGCTGTCGGCGGCCATCCTGGTCTGTTCGCTTGCTGCCGGTGTGGCCCAGTGCGGCATGGGCAGCAGCTACCTGTATCACTTTGGCGCGGCGCGGCAGTTTCCCTATCTGCGCTTCTTTCTCCTGTCGCTGCTGGGCATCAGCATTTTTGCCACTGCGCTGGCCGCCGCAGGGCTGCAATTGAGCGATGCGGTGCAGCTGCACCGCTTCATGTGGCTGATCCTGGCGTTTGCGGCATTCATGGCGAGCCAGACCTATCTTTACACGCTCGCACAGCTCCATTCGGATCTTCATTTCTTCAACATCCTGCGCTTCACGCAGGTGTTCGGGAACCTGGTCCTGATGCTGCCATTGGTGCTGTGGTTCGACGTGGTGACCTTTGAACAGATCCTGTCCACGCAATTGCTGATGCTGATCGGTGTCACGGTCATGGGGCTGTGGTGGGCGCGCAAGCACCAAATCTGGCAGTTGAAGGTGGAGGTCAAGGCGCCGGTACAGCCCTGGGGCGTGTTGCGCTATGGTTTTCACCAGCAGGGCATCGGTTTGTTGAGCTTGTTTCTGGTCAATTTCGACAAGCTGTTCCTGCTCAATCGCGGCACCATCCGCGAATACGGTTTCTACGCGCTCGCATTCACGACATCGCGCCTGATCGGCGCGGTGCAGGAATCGGCGTCGGTTGCGCTGTTTTCGCGCTTTGCCGGCCGGGATGAGGCAGCGCTGAGCCAGGCGGTGCGCACCACGTTCCGCGTGACGTTCATGCCACTGATGGTGCTGGCCGCGATCGGCGGCGCGCTGTCGCCCTGGCTGCTCAATCTCATTTATGGCAAATCGTTCGCAGCGATGACGATGCCGTTCGCGATTCTGCTGTTCGAATGCGTGATCGGCGGCGCCAGCTGGACGCTGGCGCAGCGTTTTACCGCTGCCGGACAACCGGGGCTGGTGCTGGCGCGCCAGATCATCGCCGTGGTCCCGGTGCTGATCGCCATCCCGTTTCTGCCGCAGGAAAATACGTATGTCTGGCTGGCGGGGCTGATGCTGGCGGGGGCGTGCCTGCGCTTGATCACGACGATCATTCTCGGGGTGCGCCGGCTCAATGAGCCGATGCCCGATTTCATCCCGACCCGTGGCGACCTTGCCATCCTGCGCCGGCTGCTGACGCGTGCCAAGTAACCTGATTTTTCGGGAGTAGCCTTGAATAACCATCGTTTGATGATGCAGGATCTGCAAAACAAGCATGACACCATTCATGATTTGCTGAAGGGCAGAGACTTTCATTACATCGATATTCCGATGCATGACAATATCGGCGATCTCTTGATCATGCAGGGCACCCTGGCGTTCTTCAGGAAGAAGCGCCTGTCTCCGCGGACGATATCGACGTCGTGGGCATTCGATCCATCCTGGGTCAGGCCGGGCGATATCCTGGTATTTCACGGCGGCGGCAATTTCGGCGACCTCTACGCAAACATCAACGAAATACGCGAAGAGATCATCACGCGCTTCCCGGATAACCGCATCGTGATGTTGCCGCAGACCGTGTTCTTCACGAGTGAAGCGACGCGTGACCGGTCGGTCGCCGTGTTCCGGCGTCATGCCGATATCCACATCTTTGTCCGGGACAAGGCGTCGCAGCAGATTGCGAATCGGTTTTCCGGGAATGTGTATCTGGCGCCCGATATGGCGCATCACCTGTATCCGATCGCCAGCGGCGGCAAGGCCAGCGGCGTGCTGCGCATCGAGCGCGTGGACACGGAAAAGCCGGTCGTGCCGGCGTCGCTGAAGGATGCGCAATTCGACACCCGGACCGACTGGATCGAGGTCGTGGGCAAGGAAAAGCGACTCATCGACTTTGCCTGGCGCATCCAGGCCGCTTTCATCAAGCGCAGCTGGCAAACCTGCAAGAAGCTGATCGGACCTTGGTACTGGATGCCGGTCGCGCAGCGATTTTCGTCCAGGGCCGTGGCGCTGTTCGCGCGCCATGACCATATCGTCACGGACCGCCTGCACGGCCACATCCTGGCGTGCCTGATGGACAAGCACCACACCGTGATCGACAACAGTTACGGCAAGAATTCCACGTACATCGACGAATGGACCGCCCACAGCGATCTGGTGCGACTGGTGAAGGTCTGACGCATGCCCGCTTTTTCCAAGGATAGTACCTGATGACCACCTCCGCCCCGACTGTCCTGATCGTCGACGATGAAGCCAAGAGCCGCGACCGGCTGGCCTGCCTGCTGGCGCCCGGAGGCTATGACACGACGAGCGCCGCCAGCGGTGAAGAAGCGTTGTCCTCGGTCGCGTCCGAAGCGCCGGACCTGATCCTGATTGCGCAGACGATGCCGGGCATCGACGGCTGCCAGGTAGCCAGCATCCTCAAGGCCGATCCGGCGACCGAGAATATCCCGATCATCATGGTTACCGGCGTGGAGGACACCGGCATGCGCCAGGCGGGACTGGAGGCGGGGGCCGAGGAATTCCTGAGCAAACCCGTCGATCCCACGGAGCTCGGACTGCGGGTGCGTAATCTGCTGCGCCTGAAGGACATGGGCGACCTGGAAGACCAGGTGCTCGTGCTCGAGCAGAAAATCGCTGCCCGCACCGCTGACCTGCTGCGTTTTCGCACGGCGATGAATGCGACGCCGGATGCCCTCATGCTGGTCAGCCGCGACACGATGCGCTTCGTCGAAGTCAACGACACCACCTGCGCCATGCTGGGCTACACGCGCGCCGAGATGCTGGCCCTGGGCCCGGTGGCCCTGGGCGCGGCGACGCACGACGAACTGGAAGCGATGTTCGAGCCCATGCCGGGTGGCCGGATCAAGCCCAGACTGAGCGAGGTCACGCTGCACTGCAAGGATGGCGGGTTGGTGGATGTGGAGATTCACCGCCAGGCCCTGTTGTCCGGCAATGACTGGATCATCGTCAGCGTGGTGCGCGACATCACTGAGCGTAGAGTCGCGCAGCAAATTTTGCAGTACCAGGCCAGCCACGACGTGCTCACCGGGCTGCCCAACCGGGCCTGGTTCTACGAGGCGCTCCACAGCACTGTGCGGGCGACGCACAGCGCCAGTCCCCGCGTTGCGGTGGTCTTTCTCGATCTTGATCGCTTCAAGAATGTCAATGACACGCTCGGTCACGCCATGGGCGACGAGTTGCTGGTGCAGTTCAGCGCCCGTCTGGCCACCTGCGTCGGCGAACGCGATACTGTCGCGCGCCTGGGCGGGGATGAATTCGGCCTGATCCTGATGCTCGACCACGACCCGGCGCACGCGGCCACCGTGGCCGGCCGGATCGCCGAGGTGCTGTATCTGCCGTTTAACCTGCGCGGCTTCGAGGTGATTGTCACGGCCAGCGTCGGCATCACGGTCCATCCGCAAGATGGCGCCGATCCCGAGGTGCTGATCAAGTACGCCGACACGGCCATGTACGAGGCCAAGCAGGCCGGGCGCGACACCTACCGCTTCTTCACGGCCCAGATGAACGCCGATGCGTTGCAGCGCCAGGACCTCGAGCACGCGCTGCGCAAGGCGGTCGAGAACGAGGAGTTCGAACTGTATTACCAGCCCAAGTTGCAACTCGGTGCGGACACCATTGTCGGTGTCGAAGCGCTGCTGCGCTGGGACCGGCCCGGCCATGGGCTGGTGTCGCCGGGCCTGTTCGTGCCGGTGCTGGAAGAGACGGGACTGATCGTGCGCGTCGGCCGCTGGGTGATCGACACGGCCTGCCGCCAGATCAAGGCCTGGACGCTCCAGGAGACGGGGGCGGTGCAGGTGTCGGTCAATATCGCGGGGCGCCAGTTCGCCGAGGGCGACCTCGAAGGCGACGTGATGCGCGCCCTGGCGGAGCATGACGTCCCAGCCGCACTGCTGGAACTGGAACTGACCGAGACGTCGCTGATGATCAACACCGAGCGCACGATGCAATGCCTGAGCAACCTGCGCGCACGCGGCATCCAGGTTGCGGTCGACGATTTCGGCACCGGTTACTCGAGCCTGGCCTATCTGCGCAGGTTCCCGATCGACAAGCTCAAGATCGATATTGCCTTCATCCGCGACGTGACCACCAATGCCGACGACGCCGCCATCGTCAACGCGATCATCACCATGGCGCACAGCCTGAACGTGCAGGTCGTCGCCGAAGGCGTCGAGACGCCGGCGCAGAAGGCCTTCCTGCTGGCGCACGGGTGCGACCAGATTCAGGGCTACCTGGTCAGCCGCCCGCTGCCGGCGAACCTGGTCACATCCCTGATGGCGCTGCACGCTGCCAAGGTTCCGGCGTCTGTCGTCGCGTGACGGGAGACGGCAGGGCGCGGTGGTAATTGTTGAATAAGTGACGCCATCGGACTGGCTATACTGAGCGGATATGAACCGCGCCCCTTCGCGTTACCGTTTCACCGCCCCCCGCAGCGCGGGCCTGGCGGCCACGCTGCTCGTGCATGGGCTGTTGATCCTGGGGTGGCAGATGGCGCGCACGTTGCCGGCCCCGGTTGCAGGTAACGATGCGGCGATGCTGTGGCTGCGGGTGCCAGCGCCAGCGCCGCGCATGATTGTCGTGCAGCCGATCCAGCGGGAGGCTGCGCCGACGCCGACACCTAGTACGCGGCCGCGGCCGGTGCCTGTGGCGCAGGCAGAGACGCCGGCACAAATTCCTGTACCGGCACCGGTGACCACGCCAGCACCCGATGCGCCGCCAGCGCCGGTTGAACCGGCCATTCCCAGCACCGCCGCCATCATGGACAGCGCACGCCGCAGTATCGGCGACATCGATCGGGCACTGCGCAAGGAACGCCAGCCGACGATCGTGCTGCCGCCGGACAGCCCGCAGCTCCGCCTGCGCCGCGGCATCGAGCATGCGCGCGAGATGGCGCCGCCGCGGCTGTGGGAGGCGCCGCGCGTCGTTGAACTGGTCAACAACACGGGCGATGGCGCGCGGCGCACCCGCGTGATTACCGCAAACGGCACTTACTGCCTGACGGACCGCGCGCCGACCACCGACGTCGAGA
>Ga0308158_10001376_pt1 | contig 26658 bp, 19 predicted proteins | sample PhyBR2_FD_201038 | JGI IMG/M metagenome (GOLD analysis project Ga0308158, IMG submission 201038) | Phyllosphere microbial communities from UC Gill Tract Community Farm, Albany, California, United States - DLSLB.R2 | ecosystem: Host-associated > Plants > Phyllosphere > Unclassified | place: USA... | reverse complement strand
CAGCTGGACGGTATGCAGCGTCAGATGACCCAGCTGGCGCAGATTGGCCTGCTGAGCCGCTTCGTCGGGATGCTGACCGACAGCCGCAGCTTCCTCTCTTACACCCGCCACGAATATTTCCGCCGGTTACTGTGCCAGATGATGGGCCGCTGGGTGGAGCAGGGTGAAGCGCCAGCCGATGAAGCGCTGTTAGGCCAGATGGTGCAGAACATCTGCTTCAACAATGCCCGTGATTACTTCGGCATCGAGCTGGGAGCCTGATAATGAAAAGGCTAAACCGCCACGATTTTCCGGGCGCGGTCTATCGCGACCGGGTTATCCAGTTCGGCGAGGGTAACTTCCTGCGCGCCTTTATTGACTGGCAGATTGACTGGCTGAATGAACATCAGGGTACCGATGCCGGGATCGTGGTGGTGCGGCCGCGTAACCGTGAAGTCAGCGACAGCCTGAATCAGCAGGATGGACTCTACACCACGCTGATCCGCGGACTGAACGACCAGGGGGAGCAGGTCAGTGAAACCCGGCTGATCCGCAGCCTCAACCGTGAGATCCAGCCTTGGCAGCAGTTTGGTGAATTTATGGCGCTGGCCCGGAACCCTGACCTGCGCATGGTCTTCTCCAACACCACCGAAGCGGGCATCGCCTTTGTGGGTACGGATCAGCTCACCGATCAGCCCGCCAGCAGCTTTCCCGGTAAACTGACGCAGCTGCTTTGGGCGCGCTATTCCCACTTTAATGGTGCCAGCGACCGGGGCTGGCTGGTGGTGCCGTGTGAGCTCATTGACCATAACGGCGACACGCTGCGCGATCTGGTGCTGCGCTACGCCGATCACTGGCATCTGCCATCAGAATTTAAAACCTGGATTCATCAGCACTGCGCCTTTTACAACACCCTGGTGGATCGCATCGTCACCGGCTTCCCGGCGGAGAGTGAGCAGCTGCAACGCGAACTGGGTTATGAAGACCGCTATCTGGTGGCGGGCGAAGTCTATTACCAGTTTGTGATTCAGGGACCGTCGGCTTTATTCAGTGAACTGAAGCTGGCGGCGCTGTCCCCGCAGGTCCGGCATGTAGATGACATTGCGCCTTATAAAGCGCAGAAAGTGGCCATCCTCAATGGCGCGCACACTGCGATGGTGCCGGTGGCGTTTCTGGCTGGTCTTGAAAGTGTGGGGGAGGCGATGGCCGATCCGGCGATTGCCGGATTTGTGGACAACCTGCTGCGTCACGAAGTGATCCCGACGCTGGATTTGCCTGCCGATGAGCTGCACGCCTTCGCCGATGCGGTTCAGCGCCGCTTTCGCAATCCGTTTATTCGCCACGCGCTGCTGTCGATTGCCCTTAATGGCATGACCAAGTTCCGCACCCGTCTGCTGACGCCACTGCTTGCCGCGCATCAGCAAACCGGTGAGTGGCCGACGCACATCACTTTTGCGCTGGCGGCGCTGATCGCTTTTTACCGTGGTGAGTCAGCCGGCAAAAGCTGGCCATTACAGGACGAGCCACAATGGTTACAGCACTACGCCGACGCCTGGAAAGCGGTTGATGCGGACCAGATGTCACCGGCACAGCTGGTAGACGGCGTGCTTAGCGACGCACAACACTGGGGCGAAGAGTTAACCCGTCAGCCCGGACTGGCTGCGATTGTCACCCAACACCTGCAAAATATCATCGCCCACGGAATGCGTGAGGCGCTGAGCCAACTGAGATAACGCTATGCAAGACGCAATTAAAATTGATCCCCGCGACAATGTCGCCGTGGCGTTACGTGACTTAGAGGCGGGCGCTACCATAGCGCTGCCGCCACTGAGTGTGGCGGTGCAACAGGCCGTCGGGCGCGGACATAAATTTGCCCTGCAGCCTATCGCCCAGAATGAGCTGGTGATTAAATATGGGCTGCCGATTGCCCATGCCACGCAGCCTGTGGCTGCCGGTGAGTTAATCCATTCTCAGAACGCCCGCACCAATCTCAGCGATCTGGATGAGTATGCGTATCAGCCCGAGTTCGTGACGTTACCGTCGCAGCCAGGTGACCGTGAGGTACAGATCTACCGTCGGGCTAACGGCGAGGTCGGCATCCGTAATGAACTGTGGATCCTGCCGACCGTCGGCTGTGTCAACGGCATTGCGCGTCAGATCCTGCAGCGTTTCCTGAAAGAGACACAGGAGGCCGAAGGGATCGATGGTGCATTCCTGTTCAGCCACACCTTCGGCTGTTCGCAACTGGGACAGGACCATGAAAATACCCGCACCATGCTGCAGAATATGGTGCGCCATCCCAACGCGGGCGCGGTGCTGGTGATTGGTCTTGGCTGTGAAAATAATCAGGTCGACGCCTTCCGTGACACGCTTGGCGCGTTTGAAAGCGACCGGGTCGAGTTTATGGTGTGCCAGCAGCATGATGATGAGGTTGAAGCCGGGCTGGAGCGTCTGCATGCCTTGTATGAAAAAATGCGGCATGACCGGCGCGAGCCAGGCAAACTCAGCGAGCTGAAGTTTGGTCTGGAATGCGGCGGTTCGGATGGTTTGTCCGGCATCACCGCCAACCCGCTGCTGGGACGTTTCTCGGACCAGATGATCGCCAATGGCGGCACGACCGTGCTGACTGAAGTGCCGGAAATGTTTGGCGCAGAGCGAATTCTGATGAGTCGCTGTCGCGATGAAGAAACCTTCAGCAAAACGGTGGCGATGATCAACGACTTCAAACAGTACTTTATCGATCACCAGCAGCCAATCTACGAAAACCCGTCGCCAGGCAACAAAGCGGGCGGCATCACCACGCTGGAAGAGAAGTCGCTGGGCTGTACCCAGAAAGCGGGGCAGAGCCAGGTGGTCGATGTGCTGAAATATGGCGAACGGTTAAAAACGCCTGGGCTGAATCTGCTGAGTGCGCCGGGTAATGATGCGGTCGCCACCAGTGCGCTGGCGGGAGCCGGTTGTCACATGGTGCTGTTCAGTACCGGACGCGGCACGCCGTATGGCGGCTTTGTGCCGACGGTGAAGCTGGCGACTAACACGCCGCTGGCGGAGAAGAAGCCACACTGGATCGACTTTAATGCCGGACGGTTGATCGAGGGGATGAGCATGGATGCAATGCTGGAAGATTTTGTCGACAGCATTGTGGCGATTGCCAGCGGTCAGCCGACCAACAACGAGAAGAATGACTTCCGCGAGCTGGCGATTTTTAAAAGTGGTGTGACGCTCTAACACCAAAAAGCGATCTTGCTCGTTCAGAGAGCTCAAAAGCTCAGGGAGCGGGTGGCAGAGTCCGAAGAGCAAAGCGTCCCGCGCCAGGGAAGGCGCGGGCCGAGCGAGCAGGGATGCGTAAAGCGACTTTGCGATCGGACTCTGCCATCCGCGAAGAGCACAGAATTAACCGACAGTAATAACGAGCTTATGCCCGGCTGGTTTCGCGGCCAGCTTCTGCCTGACAGACGGCGGCCGTAAACAGAATATCGGTAGAGGAATTCAGCGCGGTTTCCGCCGAATCCTGCAGTACGCCGATAATAAAGCCGACCGCCACGACCTGCATCGCCAGATCATTCGGAATGCCGAACATATTACAGGCCACCGGGATCAGCAGCAGCGACCCGCCCGCCACGCCTGATGCCCCACAGGCACAAAGTGATGCCACCAGACTCAGCAGAATCGCCGTCGGCACATCAATGCTGATACCCAGCGTATGCACCGCCGCCAGCGTCAGCACGGTAATCGTGATCGACGCACCCGCCATACTGATGGTCGCACCCAGCGGAATCGACACCGAATAGGTATCCTCATCCAGATTCAGACGTTTCGCCAGCGCCATATTCACCGGAATGTTGGCGGCAGAACTGCGGGTAAAGAAGGCGGTCACGCCACTTTCACGCAGGCAGGTAAAGACCAGCGGATAGGGGTTACGGCGGATTTTAGAGAACACCAGCATCGGGTTCACCACCAGCGCCATCAGCAGCATACAGCCGATCAGTAACGTCAGCAGATGCGCATATTGCCACAGCGCGCCAAAGCCGGTAGACGCGAGGATCGAGGCCACCAGACCGAAAATCCCGATCGGCGCGCAGCGAATGACGCAGCGTACCAGCCAGGTCACGGCATGAGAGGCATCATTGAGCAGAGCGCGGGTGCTGTCACTGCTGTGACGGAACGCCAGACCGAGGCCAATCGCCCACACCAGAATGCCAATGTAATTAGCCTGCATCAGCGCAGTAATCGGGTTGGCGACCATGCTCATCAGCAGCCCACGTAACACTTCGGTAATACCGGAAGGCGGAACGATTTCCGTGGTGCCCACCGCCAGCGTCAGCGTCTGCGGCACCAGATGACTGAACACCACCGCGACCACCGCCGCGAAAAAGGTGCTCAGCAGATAAAGTACAATAATCGGCCGGATATTGGATTTCTGGCCCTGCTGGTGGTTAGCAATCGAAGCAATCACCAGCATCAGTACCAGTAACGGGGCGACCGCTTTCAGCGCACTGACAAACAGTTCACCCAGCAGACCGACCGCAATGGCGGCATCGTGTGAAATCCAGGCGAGCGCCACACCGGCGATCAACCCAATCATGATTTGCTTCACCAGGCTTCCGGCGAGCAGCGTGCCCAGACGTGCGGAGAGAGTTTTCTGCATAATATTTTCTATATTTTGTCGCGGATGTAGTTTCAGACGCGATGTTTTGCATCGGCTAAAACGGTTTGCCCGGCGGAGTATAAGGAAAAGATCGGACGAGAAAAGAGAAAATTCTGTCACTGTGGAGCAGGTCAGATTTTTATTATGCTGGATAGTGGAAGTGTGACAGAGGGATGAAATGGCGCGACAGGCTGCCACAAAATAAAACAGGGGCATCCGCTGCCCCTGCAGGTAATTATGGTGCGAGCTTTTTCTGGTCTCTCTTGCGGTTAACCCAGGCATTAATCAGCAGGGTTGAGGCCAGAATGGCACCGACTACACCCAGCGAGATACCGACCGGGATATGGTAGAGGTCGACAATCAGCATCTTAAAGCCGATAAACACCAGCACAATCGCCAGACCATACTTCAGCATCGAGAAGCGTTCCGCCACGTTCGCCAGCAGGAAATACATGGCACGTAAACCCAGGATAGCGAACAGGTTTGAGGTCAGCACGATAAACGGGTCAGTGGTCACCGCGAAGATCGCCGGGATACTGTCGACGGCAAAGATTACGTCACTGAGTTCCACCATGATCAGCACCAGCAACAGCGGGGTCGCAAACAGCACGCCGTTTTTGCGGGTGAAGAACTTCTCACCGTCGAGATCGTCGGTCATGCGTAAATGCTTACGCAACCAGCCTACTACCGGTTTGTCGCCGACCGCACCGTCATCCTCTTTTGCCAGTGCCATCTTCACGCCCGTAAACAGCAGGAAGGCACCGAACACATAGAGGATCCAGCTGAATTGCGTGACCAGCCAGCTCCCCGCGAAGATCATGATAGTACGCAGAATGATAGCGCCTAATACTCCGTAGATCAGCACACGGCGCTGCAGGTTGGCCGGAATAGAGAAGTAGCTGAACAGCATCAGCCAGACGAAGACGTTATCCACCGCCAGCGCTTTTTCCAGCACGTAACCAGTCAGGAAAGCGAGTGTCTGCGTATTAGCAACTTCACGTCCCGCACTGCCCTCCAGATACCACCAGAAGGCGGCGCTGAACAGCAGTGAGACTGAAACCCAGATCAGCGACCAGACAGCCGCCTGTTTGAAAGACATGGTCTGCGCGCCCCGGCGTCCCTGCAACAGCAGGTCGATAGCCAGCATGATAAGCACCACAACCGCAAAGCTGCCCCACAGTAAAGGCGTACCCACAGTTTGCATATTCGTATCCTGTCTTAAAAAGAAAAAAAACGGCTGAAGTCAGAAGACGTCAGCCGCTTATTTTTGTGTAAGCAAACCTCGCCTTCCGGCAAGGTCTCACTTACAACACAGAAATGGATTCCGGGTTGCCTGATGACCGGATGCTTTCGCAACGTAGTGACGATCAATCAGCTTACAAGTTACTCCCCTTTGCAGGAGGCTAAGTTACGGTTTAGCCGCACAGGAAGCAACCTATCTCAGACATATTTAGAAATATTTACACAGCAGCCTCATCGGCCGGGAAGATTACACCAGTCTGGCGACGGATTTCGGTCAGAAGCGCAGCAGTAATGCGCGAAACCTCTATTCCGGGATGGTCCACCTGGCGCTGCTCAACCAGCCGCGCAAACGCGGCCGCTTCATACAGCATGGTGTTGATATGCTGCGGCTCACTCAGCGCCTGCTTTTCAGCACCACGAGGAATAAAGGTCAGTTGCTGGCACTCAGAGAGCCTTTCAATCACCAGCGCGCCTGCTTCACCCTGAATCTCGCTGGGCAGGCTGGAATCACTCACCTTCGAATGCAGAATCGTCACGTCGAAATCGCCGTAGCTCAGCACGACTACGCCATGTGCGTCCACACCGCTCGCAAGCAGCGTCGCGGTAGCGTGCACCCGGTCTGGCTGGCCCCACAGCGCCACCGCTGAAGCCAGGCAATAATAGCCGATATCCATAATGGAGCCATTCGACCAGCGCGGATCAAAAGTATTGGGGTTCTCGCCGTTGAGATAGCGCGGATAGCGTGAAGAGTACTGGCAGTAAGACAGCAGCGCTTTCCGCAGTTTACCCACGTCAGGTAACGCCTGCTGCAGCCGCAGGAAATTTGGCAGGCTGGCGGTTTTAAATGCCTCAAACAGCACCACCTGATGCTCACGGGCGCAGGTGATCATCTGCTCCACTTCGGCCAGATTTGAGGCCAGTGGTTTTTCGCAAATCACATGCTTGCCATGCGACATAAACAGCAGCGCCTGCTGGCAGTGCAGGGCGTTGGGGCTGGCCAGATAGACTGCATCAATCTCCGGGCTGGCGGCCAGGGCTTCCAGTGAGGTAAAGGTCTGTTTGCAGGGATAATCGGCAATAAAAGCGTCGGCCTGCTGCTGACTGCGTGAATAGACCGCACAGAGCTTCATTGCTCCGGTTTCATGAGCGGCATCAATAAACTGGCGTGTAATCCAGTTTGTTCCCACAATGGCAAAACGAATCACGTCATCTCTCCGGCAGCGTTAAAGCGGCAGAGTAACATCTCTCCGACGCGGTGCAATGGTGCCGGGCGGGCAGGGATTGATCCTGCGATCCGCATTCCAATAATATGCGGAAGCGATGATGTTTATGTATCAACCAGGGAGCGCAGGTGAAAGCAAGTAAGCACGCATTAAACTGGACCACACTTCTGATCGCCATGCCGGTCGGGTGTGCGGCGTCGCTGGTGACGCTGGCTTTTCGCGGCGTGATTGAACTGATCAACCATCTGCTGTTTGCCCGCAGTGGTGAGATTACCGACTCCCTGAATCTCTGGCCGTGGATCTTCTGGCCGCTGCTGGTGGGGGCGGGCGGCGTGCTGGCGGGTTATTTCCTGCGTTATGCGGTTGCCATTGAGCAGCAGCAGACGGTGAAAACGGATTATCTTGAAGTGATTAATGCCCGGCTTGATGCGGTGCCGACCAAAACGTCGCTGTTCCGTGCCCTGTCGTCGATTGCCAGTATCGGCAGCGGGGCATCGATCGGTAAAGAGGGGCCGATGGTGCAGCTCTCGGCACTGTGCGGCAGTGCGATTGGCCGCCTGTTGCCGGCGTCTCTTAATCTGAAGAACAGTGACGTGGTGGCGATGGCCGCCGCAGCCGGCCTTGCGTCGGTCTATCATGCGCCGCTGGCCTCAGCGATTTTTGTGGCGGAAATTGCGTTTGGTATTTCTGCTTTGCAGCGGCTGATCCCTCTGATCATCGCCTCAGCAACGGCGGTGATGACCATGTGGACGCTGGGCTTTCGCAGCGCGCTCTATCCGCTGGCGGATGCAAACTTCGCCATGGATCTCAGTAGCCTGCTGATGACGGTCGTCATTGGTTTGAGCGCAGGTCTGGCGGGCTGGATTCTGATTAAATGCATCGCCCGCAGCAAAGTGCTCTTCAGCCGGGTCGTCTCGTTGCCCGTGCGTCTGGGCGCGGGCGGCTTTGCGGTGGGCTTACTGGCATTGATCTCCACCGACATCCTCGGCAACGGCTACGAAGTCATCGTCAAAGTCATGGCGGGCGACTATCTGCTGCCAGGGCTGCTGCTTTTGCTGGTGCTGAAAACCCTTGCGACCAGCCTGTCGGTGGGGTCGAACGCCGTTGGCGGACTCTTTACGCCCTCGCTGCTGATTGGCGCGCTGCTTGGCGTCATTATCGCGACGATGGGGGCGGCGTTACATCTGCCGCTCGGCAATGTGCTGCTCTATGCCGCGATTGGCATGGCGGCGGTGCTGGCGGCGGTCAGTCAGGCGCCGTTGATGGCGATGCTGATGGTGCTGGAGATGACGCTCAACAGCAGCCTGCTGTTTCCGCTGATGATCGCGACTGTGCTGGCGTCGATGGTGGTCTATCGTCTGCAATCCGCCAGTACTTATCCGGTCGTGAGTCATCACTTCAGCCGTTCAGAAGCGAAATATGACTTCGATAACATGCGCATAGCTGAGCTGATCATTCCCGGTGCGGCGTTGCAGCCGGAGGAGTCAGTCGGGCAGGCGCTGGCGGTCAGCTCGCTGAAGCGTGAACGCTACGTCTATGTCATCAATGCCGCAGGCGCTTTCCTCGGCGTGGTCTCGATTCATGAGATTTCGCGCCGGGTGCTGGCGCAGGAGATCACCCTGGACTCACCGGTACAGTGCGTCATGGATCAGGATTTTCCGGTGATCTTTGAAAATCAGAGTATGCGTGAGGGCTGGGAGGCGTTTGCGGCAGTCACGCTGGAGCGACTGCCGGTGCTGAATAATCCTCAGGAGCGACGCTTTCTGGGGGCGCTGACCAAAACCAGCCTGATTCAGAAAGCGCAGGAGTTTCTTTAAGCTGCGTTGCCGCGCATCGCCTGGTCTGTCATCCACAGGCGGGCATCAAATTCGAGCTGGTGGTAATCCGGCTCCATATGGCAGCAGAGCTGGTAAAACGCCTTGTCGTGATCTTTCTCTTTCAGGTGTGCCAGCTCATGCACCACGATCATCCGCAGAAATGGCTCCGGTGCGAGACGGAAAAAGGTCGAGATGCGGATTTCCGCTTTCGCTTTAAGCTTGCCGCCCTGGATGCGCGAGATGGCCGTGTGCAGCCCAAGTGCATGCTTCATCACCTTGATTTTGTTATCCCACATCACTTTGCTGATTGGCGGCGCGTTGCGCATATAGCGGTTTTTCAGCGCCTGCGTGTAGTCATACAGCGCTTTATCACTCATCACATCATGGGTGTCAGGATAACGTTCCTGCAGAAACGCGCCTAAGCGCTGATGGGTGATCAGCGTCTGAACCTGCTCAAGAAGGGGGGCAGGGTAACCCTGAAGGTAGATCAGTGAGGACATTAGGGATTCCAGGCGAAAGACAGTATACTGCGCCCCCGATTTTGGGGCGAAAATCAACCAAAGTGTACCACGCCGGAGAATTCATGAGCCAACTTGAACTGAACGATCGCACACTGATCCTGCATCGCTTCCCGCAGATGCGTGACGAAAGTCCATTACAAGCCTGGGATGCGGCTGATGAATATCTGTTACAGCAGGCGCTGCCGGAAGGACCGGTGCTGGTCTTCAACGACAGTTTCGGGGCATTAACCTGCGCCCTGAATCCGCGCACCGTCTGGCATGTCAGCGACTCCTGGCTGAGCCAGCAGGCTGCCCGTCAGAACCTGACTTTCAATGCGCTGGACGACAGCGAGGTTCACTTTGTTGATAGCCTGGCAGAATTGCCTGCGGCCCCGGCGGCGGTGCTGATTAAGATCCCTAAAACCCTGGCGCTGCTGGAGCACCAACTGCGCGCTATTCGCGAAGTCGTCACACCCGATACGGTGATTCTGGCTGCGGCGCGCGCCAAAGAGATCCATAACTCAACCCTGCAGCTGTTCGAACAGATCATCGGTGAAACCAAAACCTCACTGGCGTGGAAAAAAGCACGCCTGATCTACAGCCAGTTCAGTAAGCCTCAACTGCGTGAAGCCACACCTGCACTGGTCTGGCCGCTGGATGGCACCCCTTATCAGATCCACAACTACGCCAATGTCTTCTCGCGTTCTTCGCTGGATATCGGCGCACGACTGTTTGTGCAGCATCTGCCGGAAAACATTGAAGGTGAGATTGTCGATCTGGGCTGTGGCAACGGTGTGGTAGGACTGGTGGCGCTGGAACAGAATCCGCAGGCCGAGGTGCATTTCCTTGATGAGTCTTACATGGCGGTCGCCTCCAGCAAGCTTAATGTGGAAATGAACCGTCCTGATGATCTGTCGCGCTGTCAGTTCGTGGTGAACAACGTGCTGAGCGGCTATCCGTCGGATCGGCTGCACGCGGTGCTGTGCAACCCGCCGTTCCACCAGCAACATGCCGTCACCGATCATCTGGCATGGCAGATGTTCCGCGATGCCAAACGCTGCCTTCAGTATGGCGGCGAGTTGCGCATTGTCGGCAACCGCCACCTCGATTATCACCACAAGCTGAAAAAGCTGTTCGGCAACTGCACACTGATCGCCTCTAACCAGAAATTTGTGGTGCTGCGCGCGGTTAAAATGCGCTAGTCAGACCGTTAAGGCCAGCTGCGTCGCCTGCGCGATGGCGCGGCGCGCATCCAGCTCCTGCGCCACATCTGCACCGCCTATTACCGTCACCACCTGTCCTTTTGCGCGCAGCGCGGCTTCCAGCTCGCGCTGCGGCTCCTGTCCGGCACAGATAATCACGTTATCGACCGCCAGCAGCAGGGTTTCGCCGTTGCGCCGCAGGTGCAGGCCGCTGTCATCAATCGCCTGATACTCCACGCTACCCCACATCTCCACGCCGCGCGCCTGCAGGCTGGCGCGATGGATCCAGCCGGTGGTTTTTGCCAGCCCGGCGCCCGGCTTACCCGACCGGCGCTGCAGCAGCCAGATTTGTCGTAACGCGTCAGGCGGTTCAGGCTTCATCACGCCGCCGCGCTGCGTCAGGCTGTGGTCGATGCCCCATTCCGCATAAAACGCCGCCAGATCCTCGTCATGTGACGGCTGCGACAGGTACTCCGCCACATCAAAGCCAATACCGCCTGCGCCGATAATGGCGACCCGTTTACCCACCGGACGCTTATCGCGCAGCACCTCCAGATAACTCAGCACGCAGTGGTGATCGATGCCCGGAATATCAGGTGTACGCGGCAGTATGCCGGTCGCCAGTATCACTTCGTCGGCGTCACTCAGTTGATCCGGCGTGACCCGACAGCCGGTTTTAACCGTCACGCCCGCGGCCGCCAGTTGATGACGAAAATAGCGCAGCGTTTCGCTGAACTCAGATTTGCCGGGAATCTGCCGGGCAATATTGAACTGACCGCCGATCTCCGGCGCGGCCTCATAGAGCGTCACCCGATGTCCGCGCTGCGCCGCCTGCAGCGCAAACGCCATTCCAGCCGGACCGGCACCCACCACTGCCAGCCTGCGCGGAGCGGTGCTGGCGATAACCGGCATCAGCGACTCATGACAGGCGCGCGGATTAACCAGGCAGGAGGTGATTTTGCCGGCGAACACCTGGTCAAGGCAGGCCTGATTACAGGCAATGCAGGTGTTGATGCTGTCTGGTTTCCCGCGCTGTGCTTTGCTGACAAAGGCGGGATCGGCGAGGAAAGGGCGCGCCATCGAGACCATATCAGCACAGCCTGACTGCAACAGCTCCTCCGCGACGGCCGGATGGTTGATGCGGTTGGTGGCGATCACCGGTACTGAAACATGGGCACGCAGGCGCTGCGTCACCCAGGCAAAGGCCGCGCGCGGCACGCAGGTGGCTATAGTCGGGATGCGCGCTTCGTGCCAGCCAATGCCGGTATTGAACAGCGTAACGCCGCACTGCTCCAGCTCGCCAGCCAGCAGCAATGTCTCCTCCAGCGTACTGCCTTCTTCGACCAGGTCCAGCATTGAGAGCCGGAAGATGATGATAAAGGCGTCGCCGGTGGCGGCGCGAACCGCGCGGGTAATCGCCAGCGCGAACTGCATCCGCTGCCGGAAGTCACCGCCCCAGCGGTCGGCGCGCTGATTGGTGTGCTTCACCAGAAACTGATTAATCAGATAGCCTTCGGAACCCATAATCTCCACACCATCATAGCCCGCCTGCTTGGCCAGCCGGGCGCAGCGGGCAAAGTCATCAATGGTCTGTTCAATCGCCGCCTCGCTCATCGCCTGTGGCGTAAACGGGTTAATCGGTGCCTGACGCGCTGAAGGCGCAACCAGATCGGGCTGATAGCTGTAACGGCCGGTATGCAGGATCTGCAGGGCGATTTTGCCCTGATGCTGATGCACTGCCTCCGTGATCTGACGGTGCCAGCTGCACTGCGTCTCGTCGGTGAGCATCGCGCCATGCGCGGTGGTGACACCCTGCGCATTGGGGGCAATTCCCCCGGTGACAATCAGCGCGACGCCTTCCCGCGCCCGCTCGCCGTAAAACGCCGCCAGGCGGGCTGCGCCATCCGGATGCTCTTCCAGGCCGGTGTGCATTGACCCCATCAGAAAGCGGTTTTTCAGTCGGGTAAAGCCAAGGTCCAGCGGCGTAAACAGTGCAGGATAATCAGGATTGACGGACATGATAGTCACTCACAATAAAGTGGTCGGATGAGTTTACTCTAGCCACTTCTGCGTTAAAAAAAAGTGAAAGAATGTCAGGGTGTGAGTGAAATCATAAACATCGGCAGGTGAGTAGGGCGAGCGGCGCAGGGAGCCTGTGCCTTAAGTAACACCGCCTTCTGTGGCGTGCAGGGCTTGTGATGTTCCTGACGCTGAACCGCTAACGCCGCCGGATCCAGGAATAGCGCGATCGATAGCCGCTGCCATGGTGGGTATTAAAGCGGTAGCTGGAGCCGCTCTCGGCCATGCAGTAGGTGCAGACATTGACGTTATCGATCTGCGCGGCCGGCACGCCCGCGTTGACCAGCAACTGTGTCGCCAGTGCGGGCAGATCGAACCAGACCCCCTGCTGATGGGCAGCGGCCTGTGGACGTTGTGCTTGTGAATTTACCGGCTGGTTCCGGTGCCAGCGCAGCCCGGTGGCAAACGCCGGGTTCTGTGCAATCTCCGCCAGCTGCGGTTCGGCCAGCTCATAGCAGCAGGGGCCCATCGCCGGGCCGATCGCCACGACCAGGTCCTGCGGGTTGCAGCCTTGCTCGCCCAGTTTTTCCACGGCGCGGGTCAGCACACCCGCTAGTGTGCCCTTAAGTCCGGCATGTACCGCCGCCACGATCCGCTGTTGGCGGTCGGCGAACAGCACCGGCAGGCAATCGGCGGTGTAGACCGCCACAGGCCGCGTTCCGCTGCCGATCACGCCATCGGACTCACAGCTTTTGGGCGGAATGTTCTCACTATCGGTGACCACGGTTGCGCTGTGGCGCTGATGTCCATAGGCGGCATCGGCGGGAGGCGGCTCACCCGCTGGCTGAAACGCGTAATCGAGCCACTCCAGCGAATCGAGCAACGACGAGCGGGGGATCACGGCCATAAGAATCTCCTGTTATAACAGCGTGCGTTGGGCTGCCCACAGCTTACGTTAACTGCTACATTTTTGAAGCTTCTCCTCAGACCTTTCTCACCTTAAGGATGAAATGATGAAAACCTCCGCAAAACTTGCTGCATCCGGACTGGTCGCGCTGCTGCTTACCGGCTGCGCCTCGTCTTCACATCAGACCGCGCAACAGCAACTCGGCCAGCAATCGGTACTGGCTTTAAACTGGTTCCAGCAGTCTGGCGAATATCAGGCGCTGACCTGGCAGGCGTTTAATACTGCGCGCATGGCATTTGATCAGGCACCCTCGCTGACCGGCAAACCCAAAGCGGTGATTGTCGATCTGGATGAAACCATGCTGGATAACAGTGCCTACAGCGCGTGGCAGGCGAAGAATAGCCAGCCGTTCAGCAGCAAAACCTGGTCAGCGTGGACGCAGGCGCGTCAGGCGAAAGCGGTGCCGGGCGCGGTTGAGTTCGCACGTCATGTCACAGAAAATGGCGGCACGCTGTTCTACGTGTCGAACCGCGATCAGAAAGATTACGCTGCCACGGTCGCCAATATGCAGCAGCTCGGCTTCCCCAACGTCAGTGACAAAACGGTACGTCTGAATACCGACAGCTCCAATAAGCAGGCGCGTTTCGATGCTATCAAAAATGCGGGCTATAACGTGGTGCTCTATGTCGGTGATAACCTGAACGATTTCAGTGGGGCGACCTGGCATAAAGGGAATCAGACGCGTCGTGATTTTGTGAATCTCAACCATCAGCAGTTTGGGACGCAGTTCATCGTGCTGCCGAACCCACTCTATGGCGACTGGGAGAGCGGAATGGCGGAAAACTACAATAAACTGACCCCGGAGCAGCAGCTGTCGGTGCGTGAATCACGCCTGCAAAGCTGGAACGGTAAATAATTCGTCAAGAAAAAGAGCCTGCTCGTTCAGGCTCTGTTTATAACTGGCCCTTATTTACTTACCTCCGTCACTATTTCCCTGCAAATTAAATTAATTATCTCTTGCTCCCTTCTTAATTCAATACAGGAATATCTGACTGGCTTAAACCAGTTAAGCCGGTTGATTGTGCTAATGGTTAATTTTTTAATTAAGAGGATTCCTGGTAAAAAGCACGCCGGTTGGTATGGCAGTGAATATCCCTTCACTTATTGCTTGTATTTATTTGTCAGCAATAACTTTAGTTAATTATTGTTATTTTTCCACTTAATTGATTTTACTGGTTTATTAATGCTTCCTGCCTGTTGGCCCCGATCTTTCCTGCTTAATAAAATTTACGTATCTCTGACTCTTACTGACGGTGAATTGACAAAAAGCATGATGTGAAAATGCTGTGAAATATTACTCGTGCATTGAAATTAGTTAGCGTCTATAACCTTTTTCTGTGACTCAGTTCTTATTTACCTGGCGGCTCACGCTTTATTTGTGAGCCGATACACTTTGTGGTTAGCCAGGATGCGACATCCCGGTAGTAGAGAGAAGATGATTGTGACGACACTTAAACCCTTATTAGCGAAAAATCGCAGTTGGGCATTACAGCGCCGCCAGCGTAATCCGGATTATTTTAAAAAATTCCTTCATCAGCAAAAGCCACACTCACTCTGGATTGGGTGTTCTGATAGTCGCGTTCCGGCTGAGGTATTAACCGGCTCCCATCCTGGCGAACTCTTTGTGCATCGTAATATCGCCAATATGGTGATTGAGGACGACGACAATTTACTGAGCGTGCTGCAATACGCGCTCTTCTTTCTCGGCGTGAAACGCATTGTACTGAGCGGCCACTATGGCTGCGGCGGCGTGGAAGCCGCGCAAAACCTGCCGGGCAGCGTGCTGGACGGACAGGACAGCGCGCTGGCGAGACGCATTCAGACGCTGCGAAATGATATTCAGCAGGGGCTGGCAGAAAGTCCCGCCTCAGATGCCGCGCCGGGTGAACAGCTCGACCGGCTGGTTGAGGCCAACGTTAAGGCGCAATTCGCCCGACTGGTGAAATCTGAACCGGTCCGGCAAATCTGGCTATCGGGCCAGGAACTGGAGGTGTTTGGTTGTGTTTATGACCTGCGCACCGGCCATCTCAAAGAGCTGATTCATCAATCTGCAGAGGAACCTTCATTATGAACCTCGATACCCTGCGCCGCGACATCCCGGCGGGTCTGGTGGTGTTTCTGGTCGCCTTACCGCTTTGTCTTGGCATCGCCCAGGCCAGCGGGCTACCGCCATTTGCCGGTCTGCTGACCGGTGTCATTGGCGGCCTGGTGGTCACCTCGCTGAGCCCATCGCGGTTTGCCGTCAGCGGCCCGGCGGCGGGCCTGGTTACCATCGTCGTCGCCTCAATGGCGTCCCTGGGCAGTTTCCCGGCTTTTCTCACCGCCCTGATTATCGCCGGCGCACTGCAATGTCTGTTTGGCCTGCTGCGTGCGGGACGGTTTATTTCGCTGGTGCCGGGCAGCGTCATTAAAGGCATGCTGGCGGCGATCGGTTTGTTGCTGATCATGCAGCAGATCCCGGTGGCGCTGGGCGCCGCTGGCGATGCGGAGCTGGTGTCGCTGGTGACCGGCGAGATGACCTTCTCGCTGCCCGCAATCCTGGTAGCGGGTGTTGGATTGGCCATTTTATGTCTCTGGACCACCGCGCCAGTGAAACGCATCAAAGCGCTGGCCTGGATCCCCGGCCCGCTGATTGCCGTGTTGATCGGCTGCCTGGCGACAGTGGCAGGAGGGCGACTCTTCCCTGAGATGACCCAGGGCCTGGCACGTATTTCGCTGCCCGCTTTTGATAGCGTCTCCGCGCTGATGGCAGAGCTGGAAACGCCCGACTGGATGGCCTGGCAGAATCCACAGGTCTGGGTCGTTGCGGTAACGCTGGCACTGGTCGCCAGTCTGGAGACCCTGCTGAGCCAGGAGGCGCTGAAAAAACTGCGTCCTCAGACGCCCGCGCCGTCGCCCAATAAAGAGATGTTCGCGCAGGGTATCGGTAACCTGGCGGCCGGTTTCCTTGGCGCGATGCCGATAACGGCGGTGATTGTGCGCAGTTCAGTCAACGTCAGTGCGGGCGCACAGACCAAACTGTCGATCTTCATTCACGGTGTGCTTTTGCTGATTTGCGGCATGTGGTTCAGCGAGATGCTGAATGCCATTCCGCTGGCCAGCCTCGCTGCCGTGCTGCTCTATACCGGTTATAAACTGGCGACACCGCGACTGTTCGTTGAGCAGTTCCGGATGGGCGCACAGCAGTACGTGCCGTTTCTGGCGACCATCGTTGGGATTATCACGCTGGGTATGCTGGTCGGAATTGGCATCGGTATCGCCACCCAGATCCTCTACAGCATCTACAAGAGTCATCGCAACGCGTTGCAGCTTACCCGCTACGACGACCACTACGTGCTGCGCTTTCAGCAGAACCTGACGTTTATGCACAATCCAAAGTTACAGGGATTGCTGGATGAGATCCCAGAGAACAGTGTGGTCATCGTCGATAACGACAATGCAGAATATATCGATCCCGATGTCAAAGCGGTGCTGAAAGATTTTGGCGATAACGCAGACAAACGCGGTATTCGTCTGAGCCAGTGGCCGGTTGCGGTAAAATAGCGTTAAACGCAACGGTAAAGTCGTCAGAAAGGCAAAAATCGGATATCTCGGATATCCGATTTTTTTATTTGCGAGGCATAATAAGTCCCCAATTTTTACTGTCATCTGATGGCGTTAACCTTTTCAGGCTCACTTCCCTGAGTCAGCCCATGAAGGGGGTTTGATTGCCAGATGACGGTGAGAGTATCCAGGATTTAATCATTCTGACACCACGCGCCTGACCGGGCTGACGTGGACAGCCAGCCTCTCTGCGACAAGGTCCGGATGTATGCGCATACAGCTGTTTGAAGAGCACGACGCTAAGAAGAACGTATTTTCGCTGTTTTTAGTTACGTTGCTATTTAGCTTTATCGGCGGACACCTGCGCATCCCTCAGGAGCTGTCGCTGTTCTGGCCGGTCAACGCGATCGTTACTGGCGTCATCGTCCGGAATCCCTTTCTGCATCGAACCCGCTATTACCTGGCCGTTTTTGCTGCGATGGTGTTTAACGACACTGTTTTTTCGGGCTGGACGCTCTCTGCCTTTACCCTCAACCTGGCGAATCTTCTGTTTGTGCTGGTGGCGGTGACGCTGCTGGTAAAGCATCTTCAGCACGACTCCGGCAGCGAGCGTATTACCAATGTGCTGCGTATTTTCCCGGCCTGTTTGCTGGCCGCCCTGGCCTGCGCCAGCTGGGGCGCACTGGCTCAGCAGGCTGATTTCACGGCCGGACTGGCGACGGCGTGGGGGGAGTGGTTCAGTGAACAATTCTCCACCGGGCTGATGGTGCTGCCGTTTTTGCTGACGCGTGACTGGTCGTCTCTGTCACCCCGTCAGTTTTTACAGATGCGTAAGCTGGCACCGGTTATTGCCGTGATCCTTTCGATGATGATCGGGACGATGATGGGCGTTGCGGGCAGCCTGACGTTTCCGGTTCCGGCGCTGGTGTGGTGCGCCGTCGTGTTGCCGATGCCACTGACCAGCCTGGTGATTCTGCTGGCCGGTATTGCTGAGATCATTCTGGTCTCCCATGGAGTGATGAATATTCGGGGCGATGACACATTGCTGCCGATCAGCCATCTGACCTCAGCGCGGCTGGGCGTGGCGACCATCGCAATCAGCCCACTGATTGTTGCCGCGAGCATGGATGCAATCCGCCAGCTTAATCAGCGGCTGGCGCTGCGCGCGAACTACGATTTCCTGACCCGCCTGCTGTCACGTTCCGGCTTATATGAAAGCCTGCGTGCGGAGCCTATTTTCCCGGATCGCAAGGTGGGCGTGATCCTGCTGGATGTCGACTACTTCAAAGCGATTAATGACAATTTTGGTCACGATGCGGGGGACAGCGTACTGGAAGAGATTGGCCGCCGGATACAGCGTGTAGTGGGTAAAGCGGGGCGCATCTGTCGCTTTGGCGGAGAGGAGTTTGTCGTCGTGCTGTTCGACCAGAACCCGGAAAAGCTCTATTTTCTGGCGGAGGCCATTCGGCAGAAGATGGCGAAAGAGAAATTCTGGCTGCAGGGCAGTACCGCCACGGTAACCGTCAGCCTCGGGCTGGCCCATGGCAGTGCCGATGAGGCCGAAGAGTGGCACCGCGTGATTAACCGGCTGATCTCTGCGGCGGATAAAAACCTTTATCTGTCGAAGCGCAATGGCCGTAATCAGACTTCGCCGGTTAACTATCGCGGCATTACCAGCGACGTGGCATAGCGCCACGCCACCGGATTCGGTTCGGTCAGCTGACGCTACTTTTCAGGGTGCTGGCCTGCTGGTGGCGTTCAATCGCCAGGTCAATCAGACGAGTGATCAGATCCTGATAGTTCAGTCCGGCTGCCTGCCAGAGTTTCGGGTACATGCTGATATTGGTGAAGCCTGGCAGGGTATTCACTTCATTGACGATAATCTCACCATCGTCGGTCAGGAATACATCCACGCGCGCCATGCCAAAGCACTCCAGCGCGGAGAAAGCCTTAATGGCAACGTCACGAATTGCATCGCTGGTTTCCTGTGCGATGGCCGCCGGGACCACCGTCTGCGCACCGCTCTCAGAGATATATTTGGTGTCATACGAGTAGAAGGCGTCATGCACCACCACTTCGCCGCAGGGACTGGCTTCCGGCGCATCGTTGCCCAGCACCGCACACTCGATCTCCCGACCTTTGATACCTTGCTCAATCAGCACTTTGCGGTCGAAAGAGAAGGCCAGCGCCAGCGCAGCATCAAACTCTTCAATGCTATCCACTTTGCTGACGCCGACTGATGAGCCCTGGTTGGCGGGTTTGATAAACAGCGGAAGACCAAAGCGGGCAATGACTGCCTCTGGGTCCAGCTGTGCGCGCTGGCCCTGAGTGACGCTCAGCCATGGCGCGACATTAAGCCCGGCATCACGTAACAGGCGTTTGGTGAAATCTTTGTCCATGCTAACCGCGGAGCCCAGCACGTCGGAACCGACAAAAGGTAACGAGGCCATACGCAACAGGCCCTGCAGGGAACCATCTTCACCCAGCGTACCGTGCACGATAGGGAAAATGACGTCGATCTGTGACAGCGGATGGGCGTTGTGGCGGGTGATGATCTGCTGTTGCGTATTACCCGGTACCAGCGCCACATCTTCAGCGGCGTGATTCAGGGCGATCAGCGCCGGATTTTCAGCGTTAAGTAAGAAGTTAGACGCATCATTAAGACGCCAGTGTCCCTGTTTGTCGATGCCCAGCAACATCACGTCAAACCTGGTTTTGTCGATCGCCTCAAGGATATTTTTGGCCGACTGCAACGACACCTCATGCTCAGCCGATTTCCCGCCAAACACGATCCCTACCCGCAACTTTGTCATCTGTTTTGCCCACTGAAAAAATCAAAACCACAAGATAGCATGGGGTTTGCGCGGGTTAAATTACCTGAAATCTAAATGCTGGCGACAGGATTCCCGTCGTCAGGCTGTTTTAATCGCCGCCACCCTTTCTCCACACGGTGTAGACAGGTCGCAGGGATTACTTTGGAGGAAGAGCGGTTGCAGAGCAGAAAGGATGAGAGATGACTAAATCTGACGATCGGGCAGAGGGCAATGCGGGATATCGCCGGGTACGGCTGGAGGATAGTGCAATCCGTTTTCGCACCTCGCTCAGTACGATGTCGTGCGCGCTTTCGGGATAGTGTCCTGAATGTGGCGATGATGCCACATTCAGGACAATGACTGACGATTCGCGAGGCCGCTTGAAAAGATGAAAACTGTGAGCTGAAGTGCAACGATCAGTGGGGGAAGATGACTTCTGCCTGCCTCGCTTGTGTTCACACCAGCAGATAGGAAGAAGAGTACGTTTTCTCAGTTGCTCTCATCTTTATGCGGTACATCATTTCTTTTTGGGTCGGTCGTTATCTTGCATAAAGGTTTGTAGTCAAGACGTGAGACCTTTCTTCTATCCCTGACTGGCTTTCTCTCTTTTTGCTTCCCTGACGTGGCAGGCCACGCGCTAAATAACTCTGAGAGTATTTCGAAAATCGGATGCATGGTTATGTTGCTCTCGTCTTCAGGTCAGGCAATGCCAATGACTTTAACATGAAGCTAACATTTAATGGGCTGGATTTATGAGAGGCGTTTAGGGTTAGTTACAGGTGAGAAACAGGGTCACTGTTCTACGCCGCAGCCTCTATTGGTGTGTCATGGATTCTTTGAAATCGTCTACCGATTCTGCTGTGTGGCGCCAGCCCTGTCATTGAGGATAAAGGCTGGCAGAAGGGACGACTATTCACGGCCTTGATTCGGGCTGCTCAGGATAATCAGTCGGGGGGAGGCAATAGAGGTGAAAATGTGCCGCCATTTTGCCGCCACTCGAAAAGCCAGATACAAAAAAACCGCTTCAATGAGCGGCTTAAGCATATGTCTTCATATGATAAATTTGGTGGCCCCTGCTGGGTTTGAACCAGCGACCAGGAGATTATGAGTCCCAATTGGAAGTGAGAAAAAACAGTAACTTACTGATTTTTATGTTTTCCCTAAGCCGAATAGTGATGAAAAGTGGCGCATAGCATTGTGCTCTGCTGCCAATCTATGGTACTGCATTTGAAGCCTATAATTATCAATAAATCAAATTTTGATTCATTCAGATAATTTATTTTTAATAAAGTCGACGAGATAACTTACACTGTTGGGGCACATAATTGCCAAGTTAATGCAACATCTGTCCAGCATTTCAGATTCATTCACACCAAGCATTAATGAAGCTTCGTAAAATTCTTTATGTTTTTCTGAGCCAGCACCTCGATTTAGGGCAGCTGTTGTAACATCCGGTTCCCCGTTTACCAGTATTGAAAGGTTATCTACATATTCTAGATTTTTACTGATAATCCATTTCTCAGGCCACTCATCGCCGGGCATGTAGTTTATATTCTCTGAGAACCATTGCGTGAACTCTTCGTGGTTCTTCTCGAGCATAGAATGAGCACATTTCAGATTGTCTCTATACAGTCGTTTCTGGTCGCCATCGAAAAGCGTTATTATCTTGTTTTTCATACCCCTTTGAAAAATAGCAGCCATTTGGCGTGACAAAGAACTGGCTGAACCAATTACTTCTATTTGTAATCTTGATCGTATATTGCTGGGAAGGATGTTAGATAAGAGTTTCGCTGCTACGACATCTTCTACCAAAACCTCTAGTTCTTGAGAGTTTTCTGAACTTAATTTTCCAAAGGCATATTCAGGTGATACTTCAGTGTTGATAACTGTTTTAGAATTTACATTCTCAATATAAATTCTCGCGTCATCTGGTAGGCATCCAAAAATTATATCTGAATGAGTAGTGAATATAATCTGTAGTTTCCTTTTCAATGATGCTATTTTTAGTCTTTCTAAAAGCTTAACTTGTGCTTCTGCATGAAGGCCTAACTCTATCTCATCAACAATTATTAATGCTCCTGATTTAGCTGAATACAACATAGAGAAGATTTCAAAAAGTGCATTTTCTCCAGCCCCCATGTTAAAGCCTGAAATTGTTTTTCCTTCATAGACTACAATTGGAAGTCGGTACCTTGAGTGAGAAACAAACTTAAATTCATCATATTTCTTGTTAAGTATATATCCTACGCTTTCCTTTATTTCATGCTCGCATCCCAATTCATCGCCATTAAATATAAATAACTTAGCATAGCTTTTAGATTGACTCTTTTCACTATGTGGAACAATCCTTTCAATTCCAAGGAAGATTACTTGACGATTGACTCTTTTATCATAATTATTCCATTTCCCTCCTTTCTTTTTGGTACGCAGTTGTCTACCTAGGCCTTTACCATCTGGCAATCTCTTTGATGGGTTCCAATCGTTGTAGGCGATTTGATATCCAATTGCTATGCCTTCTTGCGGAACTTCGTCAGAATGCTGAATGAAAAAATCTGCAAAAGTATAATAAGGCTTTCTCTTGCCAGTAAGAAGATGCTTAGTATCAACACTATGATAAGCACAGGCTATCATAGCCAATAAAGTTGATTTTCCAGAGCCATTCCGTCCTGCAATTGCTACCAGAGGGTAGTCTAGTTTTATTTCAAAGGGAGATAAGGATCTTAAGGTTCCAGTTTCCAAGGATACTTTTCTTAAAAGAGCATGCTCTAATGAATTTGAAAACCATTTTCTTAAGCTTAGGTCTGTTTGACTTTCTCTATACTTCATTTACACCTCAATTCGATAATCTAATTTTTTTAAAAAATTATTTAAGGAAATATTTATGAGTAAGGTTATTTAGAGTTTCCATGTCTATCAGGAATTCATCCTGCTAAGGGGGTTGAGCAATATCGCTTCTGACAAATGGTCTGGAGCAAAGTGTGCATACCGCATCGTTACCTTAATATCCGTATGTCCTTGTATTCTATGGAGAACTAGAATATTGCCACCGTTCATCATGAAGTGAGAAGCAAATGTGTGGCGTAGAACATGCGTCAACTGTCCAGCAGGTGTTTCGATACTGGCACGTTGCAAGGCCTTTCTAAAGGCTGAATAGCATGGTTTAAAGAGCAACAGCGCTTTCCTACTCGATGGCAGTTCAGCCTGTAATTTTTCAGTTATCGGCACCGCGCGGTTTTTCTTGCCTTAAGTTTTTACATAAATAATCTGACCGGCACGGATTTGGTTTCCTTATAAGCCTTCTGCCTCCCTCCACCGTGCGCCAGTTGCCAGGCAGATTTTCACAGTGGTGGTCAGATCTTTGGATCGGCTGTTCTCACACTCGGTGAGGAGGGTTCTGATCTCCTCAATGGTGAGATACGCCATCTCAGATTCACTAATTTTAAACTCACGCACGTTCTCTAACGGGTTGGGTGCAGTCCACTCCTCTAACCGCCGCAGCTCGTTAAACATCGCCCTGAAATACGCCAGCTCTAAATTTACCGTACGAAGCGTAACCGTCTTCACCCGATTGGAGCGGGTGATCTTTTCGCTTAATCTCTGCTCGCGATAAGACGCAAAAATTTTCGCGTTGAACTCGGTTGCGAGTGGATTTCCCATCGCTTCGCAGGCGAACGCCATTGTGGTTCGCCGCTTCTCACCATCCGCCAACGTGATGCCATGCGTGTTAAACCATAATTCAATCAGCTCAATGACCTAACGACAAAATCATCTGCCGCCACTTCAGAATCAGAAAGCAGAAACAAAAAAACCACCCAAAAAGGTGGCTCTAATCTACTGATTTAACAGCTTAAAATTTGGTGGCCCCTGCTGGGCTTGAACCAGCGACCAAGCGATTATGAGTCATATGAATAGCTTGTTTCATCATTTTTCAGCTTTAATCATTACTGGCTATTTTATATTATAAAACAGTTGGTTATGTCTGCTTCTTTGTTTCATGTTGTTCCGTGATCTTCCTTTCAGTATCATCCTTACGTCACCTGCTACATCACCCAGAAAACGGCAGTAAAACATTTCTCGTAAGGACTCTCTTTTGGCAGACAATTTAACGGACTCAATGGTACGCGGCCTTAAAGCTCGCGACTCGGCTTATCAGGTTTGGGACAAAAGTGGTGAGCGTGGAGCCGGGCGACTGGGCATGAAAGTTGAGCCATCCGGGCAGCGGGTTTTCTATTATCGCTACTACTGGGATGCTAAACGCCACTTCATCCAATTGGGTCGGTACCCTGAAATGTCGTTAGCTCAGGCTCGTCAGCTTACGAAAGGTTATGCCGGTACGCTGAAGGAAGGGAAGAACCCTAAGGTCGAAAAGGCTGAACAGGAAATCGCGCTGGAAAAGCAAAAGCGTGCCGAACAGTTAAAGGGCAGTATCGAACAGCTTATTCAGGGCTACACCAACAAAATGCGGGAAGATGGAAAGCGGACATGGCAGCAGGTGCTCTACCGTCTGGAGAAAGAAACGTACTCCTTTATCGCCAAAGATACCAAAGCTAACGAAGTCACACCGCTACATATCAAACAGATTTTGTCTGCCATCATTCAGCGCGGGGCGAGCGTTGAAGCGAATCGTGTCCGTTCTTATCTTATGGCAGCATTCAACTACGGGCTTAAAGCTGATAACGATCCGGCCAACCACCAGCAGAACGTGATGTTTGGACTTGAGATGAACCCGGTGAGCGTCATCCCTAAGCAGTCGGCTGCAGAGAAAGCGGGAACCAACTGGCTGAAGTTGAATGAACTGCAACAACTGATGGGTGAGTTCCCCAAAACGCCCAGCGTCGGCAGCACCGTGAGCTTGCTGCTTAACTTGTGTGTTTATACGGGTGGTCAGCGCCCACATGAACTGGCATGCAGTCGGTGGGATGCCGTGAACTGGGAAGAGAAAACATTGTTGATTGTTGCTGACGTCTCAAAGAACAAGCGCGACCATCTGGTGCCGTTAACGGATTCAGCGGTCGAAATGCTGGAAAGGCTGAAGGTGGAAAACGTTAACGATAGTCCGTTTATCTTCCCGCAGCGACTGGATGCGGGCAAGCATCTACGAACTGACAGCTTTGCGCAGGCAATTATCTATTATCGCGAGCACTTTCCTGATCATCCGGTGTTTGTTGCGAGGGATTTACGGCGGACCTGCAAAACGCTGATGGGCGAAATCGGTGTTTCGAAAGAGTTGCGCGACCGCATTCAAAACCATGCTTTGCAGGATGTCAGCTCGAAGCATTATGACCGTTATGATTACCTTAGCGAGAAACGTAAGGCGCTGGGGTTATGGGAAAGACGAGTTAATAAGGTTGAGCAAGCACAAAGTAATGTGGTGAATCTTTTCGGTTGAATAGAAGCTCGCTTTCAAAGGGATGAAAATGAACATGACATAAACTTAGCCTTTATCGGTTAGATAGTTAGCCGCTTAAATGATAAAAATGGTACACACGCTTTTGATTAACATGCAGGCCTTCGCGACGCAGTAACTGTCACAAGCGCCGGTAACCGAAACGCCTGCGCTCCAGTGCCAGCTCAGTGATGCGTCCGAACAGATGCGCATACTGCGCCTCATACCGGCAGGTCGTCAGAGACAAGCCTGCCAGCCTATAGGTCGCGACGTTGCGACAGACTCGTCGTTTCACATATCAACACAACGGCTTCCCCCTTGTGGTCTGTCATCAGTACTTTCGGCCCGGGGCTATACCTGTAATGCCTCTTTATCCAGAATGGCTTCAGCGAGCAGTTTTTTGAGGCGGACGTTCTCTTCTTCAAGTGACTTGAGCCGCTTTGCTGCGGGCATTTTCATGCCGCCAAACCTCTTGCTCCAGATATAGAAGGTGGCATCGGAGATGGCATGCCTGCGGCAGATCTCTCGGGCGGAAATCCCAGCTACGGCTTCGCGAAGAATACTGATGATCTGTTTGTCAGAAAAACGCTTCTTCATAGACATGTCCTCACGTTACTGGTAAAGACATTCCTAATTTCGGGGTGTATTAATCAACGGGGAGCAGGTCAGCAGGTCAATCCGACCATGAATTAAAAGCATCGCTAACGTATAAATTTTATGGTTTTTTTGCCGATAGATCTTCCTACTACTGCAACCTCTTTGCCATCATATTAAGGATTTCACGATGACGACTAGAATAAACGATCCCCTTACGGATTTTCTTGGGACGGCCTACGACCCACAAACACAAACGTTCGACGGTGAAGCTGCCGAAAAAGAGGCGTTTGAAAACAAAGAAAAGCTGAACGTCATCATTTTTGGAGCAACAGGCGTAGGTAAAAGTACGCTTATCAACACTTTTTTTGGTTCAGAAAAGGTTAAAGCAGGTAAAGGGCGGCCTGTAACACAACATTTGGAAAAAATCGAGCTGCCGAAAAATGGCGTGACCCTTTGGGATACAAAAGGGATTGAATCGCAAGATTATAAAAACACTATTGAGCAGCTTAAAAACGAGCTCAAGCAGAGCTTTGATACCGGTTCAGAGCTTGATGATGTACCCCATCTGGGTTGGTTATGCATGGATGCATCTGGCGGTAGGATCGAAGACCGTGATATGGAACTCATTCGCATTATCAGGGATTACAATCTGCCGCTGGTGATAGTGTTTACTAAAGTTACGGCTGATGAGCATGAAGAGTTCATTGACATTGCTATGCAAG
>Ga0308158_10001375_pt1 | contig 26670 bp, 22 predicted proteins | sample PhyBR2_FD_201038 | JGI IMG/M metagenome (GOLD analysis project Ga0308158, IMG submission 201038) | Phyllosphere microbial communities from UC Gill Tract Community Farm, Albany, California, United States - DLSLB.R2 | ecosystem: Host-associated > Plants > Phyllosphere > Unclassified | place: USA... | reverse complement strand
CGCGGCCAGTGCCGCAGGCTTTGAATTGATGGGAACCAGCTGGGACGCCAATGGTGTCGAGGTCAAGGCGTATAAATTGAAGCCGCCGGGCGTACCGGAATTCGGGTGTATCGTTTGCGGTAAAAATTCGCAGTATTACCATGGCGTGTATTGCTGCGGAAGGAAACGGGTTCTGATGCTGTGAACGCTGCAATCGCAGCATGACGACAATCACAACGTGACGCGGCCCTGTATCGCGCAAGACGACCACTGATCCAGGCATGGACAAATAAAAAGCCAGACCGGCTGACGCCTCGTCTGGCTTTTTGTTGTCTGGTCGGGGTGAGAGGATTCGAACCTCCGGCCTCTACGTCCCGAATAATGAGTGCGAATTTAGAGTCGCAGTAGCCATGGGGCTCTTGGTGGATTTTTTGAGGCAGTACTACACTCAGTACTACACTGCCGAGAGCCGCAAAACAAAGAAAATACGATTAATTGTTCGTTTTTATTGGCTTCTTGCTCGTCTCAATGACCGTACACGAAACCCATCGGTATAGATAATACTACCTACCGCTTTCTGCCAAATGTTGAAGTAGCAATGGTTGCTAAAGAGTCATTTTGCAGAGTTTGCGTTACTCTGATCGAGCAAAACGTTCTTGTCACCGCCATTGATGCCTTCGGACGCTCGTCTTCCAGGAGAACGGATACTACTCGTCCATACTTTCCTTTTTGGAAGAGCTGAAGGTCCGGATCAAGTGATCTATAACATTTGAAGTTGATCTACAGGCAACGACTTGATCATTGGTCTGAAGACATCGTCAAGTTTTTTCAACGTCTGCGCATGCCATTTTACATATTCCGGCCAACGGCTTTCATCCTCGATATCGCAGTCGTGGCGGGTTAGACCTATGCCTACCCCTTTCTTCGCCGGCATCTCTGTCCATTCGAGCACATACCCCATTGCAGCCTCGATCTCTTCTTTACGCTTGTGAAAATACCGGAACACAGCTTTCGGACTTGGATTGTTGCAGACAACATAAAGTCTGACAGAGATTTTTTGTTCCCAAGATACGATCGTTTCAAAGGAAAAAGCGGTGCGCCCCGCGCTGAATGTAAGCCATTGCTGCGGATACGGCTTTGGCGCTTTAATAGGAGGATTCTGTTCCTTCTGATACAAATGAAACGCCTGCCAGTATCGCAAGTAGAGTGCCTGTCTTGGCCCATGACTTTTACTTGAGGAGATAGCTTCTTTAACGCTGCGGCTCCATTCGTTTGGGCTTGAAATTACATTGAATTTCGGTGCGGGCGGGGACTCACCAATTCGCCAAAGTTCAATTTCCAAGCCGAAAAACTCATGATCTTCATCTGTGATTTCGTTCAGCCAGTCAAGGGCAGCGCGATGTTCGTCAGTAAAACGAGAGGCAACCCATATGACTGTCTTTGCCTGAATTCCAGCCGCATAGGTAATTATCTGTCCTAAATGAAGATGATCTGTTTTCTCAAGCTGATTTTCTACCAGAACCGTCTGACCGCTCAGCCGATCCTTACAAATAATGTCGGCGCGGTAGGGACCAATAAATTCTTCTTGGCTAACTAGCTCAAGGTCAAGCCCGACTGCATCACTCATCACTGCCAAGTTATTGGAACTTGCAAGCCAGGGAGTAAAATCTGTAGCCTCATGCGTCCAAACGTCACGCAGATTTACGCGAGAGAGTGATCCTAATTGCATCTTACGACCTTTTCTGTACAACCTAGAGAGGTCGTATGATGCAACGAAATTGTGTGCCTGCCAAGTTCTTACTCACTTTGAGGTCAACCGTTGAGCAGTTTAAGAGTGCTCTGCTCGCTGTGCGCGATAAGAATATGGCCTCGACTCACCTCGATATGCTGCGCGCGCAGTGTCGTGCGCCGAACTCAACGATCACGTCGACGAGGCTGGCTGAGGCCGCAGGCTACCAAAACTACAATGCGGCAAACTTGCAATATGGGACATTGGCAAATAAAGTTGCTGAACCGCTAGGCTTTTCACCTGCGGCGCGCGCCGACGGAAGTTTGATGTGGTGGACGACGTTGTCGTATTCGGATGAGGGCGCAGGGAGCCTGAAACCGGACAGTTCCAGTTCATCATGCGCCCAGAACTCGTTCAAGCGCTGCGTGAGATGCGTTGGTCGTAAGCCGTATAGCAACCGTACCTACGGCCCATATCCGTGAAGCAAACCTGTTAAGCTCCGAGCTCCTGGAACAGGGCTCAGTTAAAGCTTAGTTAAATACTGGTTGCATGGGCCGGCGTCCGTCCTAGACGCTCCCAGGGTGTTCAAATCAAATACGGCGCGACTGGTGGCTCTTCTCGTGACGTTTAGGTGCATAGCCGAACTGTCGTTTTAACCGACACTTACTGGAAATGGTAAGGAACTTATACAGATATTCCAAGGCGACTAATGCTTGGTAAACGCGAGCCCGGCCAGCAGGTCCTTTAGTGGCGCACCGTGTCCTTACGCAACGGCGCGACACCGCAGTCGCGACGTTCGCGCTATGTTCCGTACTCTGACGCACATGTCAGGCGTCCGTCGATTCCTTCGCGGAACGTCGCCACAGTTGCGATCGCAACTACACGTCTGTCTCGACACTTGCGAGATCTTCCACCGGGCGGAAGCTATGGGATGTTTGATTCGTCCAGTACTTTAATCTAAATACCTCTAACAATTCGGTCCGGCAATTTTATCGGATTTTTTAAGGTTACAAACTTGGCAAAGTATTTGAAGATTTTGGCTAGAGTTTCCGCCTCCTTTCGAGACGGGAATTACGTGATCGAAATGTAAGTCTGATTTTGATTCGCAATACACGCACGCTCCACCATCCCTAGTCCAAACCAGTAGCTTTACATCTCCGGGAATTGGGATTCGTTTTCTCGAGATGTTCCCTTCGGCAGCAGCTTCGAGGTTGGCTACGACTTTCCGAAGTCCACTCAACTCTGCCTCTTCCGTAAATACGTGCTTTTTCACGCGCAACGCAAACTCTCCGGTTCGCATTTCGGCATCTTCGTAGTGTTCAGATAAGAACAACCGGCTTCGGAAGTAGACGAGAGGGGAGGGTTTTAAGAAAACGGGCTCTGAATGCGACGTTTTCAAGCTGAGCTGGGGTTCGAGATCGAGTTCGACCTTGCGAGCAGCTGGCCCTTCACCGATTAGAACGTCAATTGTCCATTTTGAGCTAGGGTCACGGTCTTCAGGTACCTGGAGATTGCAGAGAAACGCCGCAACGTCAGTGGTCTTGAGACCGCTTTGGGTGAGTCGGACACGAGAGTTGACGATATCCGCAACTTTAAAGATTTTCACGTTGTCGTTCCCTTACCGTTTGTCTTCATAGAGTCCTTTCCAAGCGAGTATGGAGTGTATAGTTGAGATACTGACTATCCACGGATGTTTGTTTGCCCTCTACTGGCAAAGCCTTCCAACAGTGGGGCTCTCGGGCGTGCGTGGTGTGTCGCAGGATGGGGAATGCACATGTTTTGCATAGCGGCGCGCTGCGAGGCCTGCACGCATGGATCAATTCAGCACACACTGCTCCTGATTTGGCATTGCCCCACATCTTACCGCTGCAGGTGCCCATCTCAATGAGGACAACAACAGCGTACGACATGACGCCTACATATCGGCGGGCCCGCGTCCGGTGTAAAATAACCAAAATTACTTAACTGGAAGGCGCGACGTTAATAACGGGCGCTACAATTGTCGAACTTGCATTGGATTGCAATTTGGCGAACTGGGCGAGCATATATGCCGACCGTCCTGACACCAGGTCAAACATTCGTAGGTTAGTTCGCTCGAAGCTTATGCACCTCTTCAAGATTTGAGGCAGGGTACTGAGTAGGTTTGCCGATGTAAATGCCGATATGCAATTTAACTTTCGTTAGAGCTCTGCGACTAGACTTTCAACAAATTTATTAGAATGAGGGAATATGAAATTTGTACTTAGCGTCAGGAAGGTAGAAGAGAGTGACTTGAGTCGGGCAACCCCTTTCTTGCCGGATGATGAAGACTATGAGATGTACTTACAGGCTTTTTTTGAGGATATTTCCGGCATTGCGGAGTTTTCAAGAGTTGCGCAAAATGGTTCAACTTTTCATATCGAGACCGCCGGTTCGGTTCAGGTCGAAAAAATGCTCGAACTTATAAAGCCAGCGTTCAACCCAAGTGCGATGCAGAAATTACGCTTTGTTTCGCTGGTTGAAGCGCCTCAGCAGGATTGATGTAAGAAAATTAATTTGTGCGGTGGCGCGGTAGTGATAATGAACCGCAATTGGTCATCGGTCACTCCTTTAAAGCAAAGCGCGTACCTATGCTCACGATCGTTCTGAGGCGCGCTAACACATTGCTGAACTGTCACTTAGACCGACATTCGCTAAGCAGGGTACGAGTCTAGTTATATCTAGATATCGTTGTCATGTGCCATCATGGAAAGCTCACCACGGTCAACACGGGACTTCTGCGCGTCCAGCCATTTGTTTCTAAAGAAGACTTGTGGTGGGGGCGTGTCTAGTGCGATATGTCGGACTGTGATTCATCCTATCGAAATGTCGGTTACTCCGCGTTTGAGTGCGGGTACACAGCCCACGTATCTGCGAATTTACTAAAACGCCGTTTAGGCTGTGCTTCACCGTAGCATAGTACGAGTACGGAAGTACTGCGTCATTGGAGCGTATACGCGAGTCGCACAGTGGCAACCTAGTTGACTCTGGATTCGTGCACGCGAGCATCAAAAAGCTAACGGACGCAACCTAAAGGATGCTCGTCTGCGTTAGAATTACCCTAGTGTATAGATAGGAGTGTGCCTTGAGTGAAATCGTAAAACGTTTGCATCCAATTTCGGATGTTCGTCGCAGGTTGTTTGCTCTTTCAGGCAATCGATGTGCATTTCCAAAATGTCCCCATCCTGTTATTAACAAAAATGGAAAGCTGGTGGCAGAGATGTGCCATATAGAAGCAGCAAACGTAGATGGTGAACGATTTAATCCCAATCAAACCAATGAGCAGCGTCGCACTTTCGACAATTTGATTTTACTCTGTGGTACACACCACACCATCACAAACGATGTCGACATCTATACGGTAGAGAAGATGAGAGAGCTGAAGAGCTCTCATGAGGCTCGCTCATTCACACAGACATCAGAAATGCAGCAATATTTCGTTGACGCAACTGCGAATAAATCATACGAACTGCCTTGTAACTTTAAAAGACTCGATATCAACCGGTGGGACGATCGGTCATTTTCTGAGGCTAACGAGTTACTAAAACGAATTGCAACCCTGCCCGATCTTACTAGAAGTCTATTCGTCAATGCTTTAATATACGCAGTTCAAAGCGACCTTTCTTTATTCGTTAATCCAAACGAATTGTCGATACGCTTGCAGGAATCGCTCGAGACTCTTGATGAACACTTCGCGATTTTAGTGAGGAGCGGATTGATTACGGAATGGTCTGCAGAAGAAGCTGAGCTGGCTGGTCGGCCTCCATACCGCCATTTTTATCTTCGAGGTCTTGACAACGAGGATTATGGAAATTACTTTTTAGTCTTATTGAATCGCTGTTTCAAGGCTGAACCAATGATACTTCGCGACATCATCGAAAACCTAAATTTCTTGCTTCTAGATCAATAAGTTTTTATATTAATTTTTTGATTTAGATCCTTGTTTCTAATCCATGCTGGCAATAAACAAGGAGGAACTCTAATATATATATAGGTCGGACAGAGCAAGAATCGGACTTTGATGTAGCTTACAGTTTAAAGTGCGCAGTTCTGACAACTATACGAGAATGATCAGGCGTTGCACCTCCGATGTGTCGGAGGTATTTAGCAACGAAGTCCATGCTGAATGGAATCGATCAGATCTGCCAAGAGGTGCAGCCTCGACGTGTTTACCCCATGCATTGACCCATCGAGCCGCCTGGATTTTCTGTTCCTGATTTCTTGCTTGAAGAAATCGATCGAGTGCAAGAATGAAACGTATCTCGGCTCGAGTTTTTTTCATAATCATTGATAGTAATTCGCTAAGCCAAGCATGATCTCTGCGTCGGTTAAAATGACACTTGCAGATGAAACGTGGCAGCAATTGCCGCCACGCCGAGAAACTTACTTCTTCGTGAAGTCAGCACTCACAGTGCCTCTAGCTAACTCGATCTGCGTACCCAGTTCGACAGTAGCAATCGCAACTTTCAACATATCGAGCGATTTTAATATCCCATCTTCTTCATACAGTCCAAAGAATCTTGCGAATTCGATGTCAACCCCACGCAAGCATTCAACGCAGCGTCTTTTTTTCTGTACTCTGGCGTATCTTTGTAACCAGCCGGAGGTTTGTAGTACGCCGCATCGTGTTCTTTTTTGGGAACTGGTTTCGACTCTGAAAATAGTGCTTTACAAGAAACGGCTAGACCAGCTAGCACGACCACAATTACAGAATACGAAATTACCATTTTGACTGCGCCACCCGCTGTTAACTTTTGATTGTCTTCGTTCATAGCTTGATTTCCATATCAATTTGAAAAGATCATAAGGCTGCCCACACTTGGGCTACGCCACATATGCGTCCACCGACCGCCCAAAAACCAGCTGCATATCGATATAAAAATTATAGCGATCTTTGCGCTAGATTGCACGTAGACAATCAAAATTTAATTGCAATTGTCGGATTTTTTCATTGACCAGACGCGCAAGAACATATGAAATTCAAAGTACAAGAGCTACGGCTTTGGAATTTTCACCAAAGAAAGTAGAAGTTTGGCTGCGTAAATGACTATAAGCGAGCCCAAAAAATCACCGACGGCCATCACAGCAAAGCGCTCGAGCAACCCATCATGTTCACCTTGCAGGGCGAACCAGATATGATGCAGCAAAGGACTCGCGACGGCATAACCGAAAACGCATGCTAAGAGGCGCTGAGGGGACAAATTGCTGAGGGTTGCTTCTAGGCCATAGAATTTCTGAGCAAGGTGGTATGTCAGATACGGCGCAGCCGTGGCCAGTATTCCACCCATGAACGAGCGTAGGGAGTCGTCGGGAAAAAAGTAGAGAAAGCAAACGAGCCAAGAGATCAAAAGGAGCCCGACTGCGCCGGCCGTGCCGAACAGAAGTGTGCTTAGCAGGCGCATTCCAGCAGGGAGGTATATCCAGTTGATGCCGCGTGAAAACTCAAGCTTTGCGAACAGCCATTCGTTCAAGACAAGCATCAAAGCGAACGCAACCATCGTAACTGCGACCATTGCCAGTTGTAGGTGGACGTTCAACATCTGTGGTGACCTTCCGACTTATAATTGGACTGGTTTTTATAGCGTTCTTGGTATGAGTGTATTCTATGCGCAACACCGCGTGCAACAATTTACTTTATGACAAGCAAGCCTACCCGACCCGCTGACATTTATCTTCGTTTCCTAAAACTGGCTGAAGCATTGAGGGGGTTGCCATCTCTTCCATCGCTTGATCCACTGGAGGAGCGTATTTTGGCAATGGTCGCTCGTGCTGGGCAGGATGAAGAGCGCCTGTCAGTGCGGGACATGATGGCCAAAGACGAGTTGGGCTCACCCGCCACCGTCCACAGTCGACTCAAATCCATGCGCGAAAAAGGCTGGATCGTGTTGGCCGACACAGAGGACACACGGCGCAAGCAAGTCGAGTTGACCCAAGCGGCGCTGCTTCATTTCGACAAGCTCTCCAAGTGCCTCGTTCAGGCAGCCAACGGCTAATACAGGCTGCATCGGGCTGACATGCAGGCCGATCTCTGCGAATTTAATTTATTGCAAGTGGCGGCTCTTCTAGTGACGTCGTATGCACACAGTTGAACTGCCGCTTGAACCGACACAGACAGGAAGAGTCGGAAGCTCATTTTGTGATCCTGCGCCAGATAAAGCATAGGCAGAAGGTGAACTCGAACACAGGCCCGTGACGGCGTACCTTCCCTTAGGTGCCGCCGTAATACAGTCATTGCGGGCTTCGCGAAATGGGACCCTTTGGAATACCTACGATGCGTCTGTCCTACCTCGCAAGAAATCGCACTGCGTGCGATTACGGCGACCCGCCCGTCTCGTCCCTAACCTAAAAGGCACAGACCTTGACACACAACTTATTTTGGTCAGGTGAGAGGATCCGGACCTCCTACCTCTACCTCCCGAATAATGAGTACGGATCTTAATAACTAGGCGCCACACGGCTTTGGGCGTGGTTTTACCAAAACTACAACTCTATACTACATTGCCGAATAAGGGAAATGCAAAGAATCTCAGATGCTTTTAGAAGCGCTTACTATGCAACATTGCTTGAAATGTAACTACGCATTATCAAACTGTCGCGTCAACCGATACTTGTGGAGGGGCATTAGCTCATGTGCTATTACTTTGGCAGTAGCCGAACACGACCGTCTAGCCCTTCTGGACCGTGTCGGCAACGTGGGATTGCTACGACACTACCATCCCGCTCTTCATGCGATGCCTCGCCCTATGGCACTGCCACGACGCCCCCATCGCTTTCTTCGCGGGAAGTCGCACTACGCGGAATAGCGACATCGCGGCCCTCTCGGCACGTTGCTCTATGCGAGCAGGACGACTGCCACCATGCTCGAGCGTATTCCGATGCACTCGCGAAACGCGATTAACTGATGCTCTATAATTATTACAGCTAGCGAGAACAAGGTGGCTTTTTTTGTATGGCCATACTGCCTATTTATTCGCTTGTTCCCATATATCAACGGCTGCGGTTTCTATATCGAAGTAAGAGCATGAAAGTAGAGGCGTACGAATGGCAGCATTTGCTCGTGACCAGTCCACCGTATTTCCGAGCTTGCCTTTTCGTTTTAGTTTAGAGCCGGAACCCAAATTCATCGAAAAGAGATCAAGGAAACGTCTCGGCCCAACCCCAATAAAAGGCTCAAATACAACTAGCGATTCGTTGACTTTTTCGTCAAGATGTGTTTTCAAATGGATCGACTCGGAGTGAAATTCAAGGGCCTTGCTTTTGGGGTATGGCTCCACGTAGACAACGCGTTTAATACCGCCAGCAATAATATGCTTTGCACAGTTGTGACATGGGAATGTCGTGCAGTACAGAGTCGCATCTGCTGTGGGAATTCCCGCTCTGGTGCAAGATAGTAGCGCCTCCATCTCTGCATGGACAACTCGACCAAACTCCGTTAAATCCGAAATCTTGCTGTTTCGAAGCACAGATTTAAATTTCTCTTCTTGCTCTGGAGCGACTAGACCACCTTTCAGTGCAGACAAAGCGATTTCTTCAATGATTTCAATTTGTGCTCGCTTGTTCGAGTCTTCTTCCCGTGTATAGTCTTTACCGCCTGCTTGATCTTTAACTTCACCAGTCTCGGCATCGACTTCTGCCCAGTAAAGCCCGCCTCCTGACTGTGGCACGTCGTTCGCCCCGGTTGCGATGATCTGTTTGTTTTTTGAAATCACAGCACCAACCTGGCGGGATAAATCGCTCGATCTAACAGAGCTGTTGAAGGCCATGAACATCCCAAACTCATCAAAAGTTGGGTTTTTATAAGGATCGGAGAAAATTAAATCAAGAAAACGCTGAATTGTTTTCTCAACTTGGTCTTCATTTCTTCCGAGGCTTAAAAAGAAATCAGAAAGATGATATGTATCGCGCGTTTTCTGCCCGTGATCGATATTTTCATTTTCATCGATTCGTATAAGATCATCCGCCTCTGCTTGGCTGCAACCCTTATCCTCGGTTAAGAAACGGTGGCGCCTTTTTTCATCTGCGTGAAGTCCAAATAAATAAAAACCTTCTCCATATACTTTTCTTAAGAACGCAACTTCGTCCGGATGTTTTAAAGAATTAACAATAAAGGCCTTCTTTTCGACAACTCTAGGCGCTCCGCGCTTTTCCGAAACTAGCTTCGCGACGCCAGCTGCGAGGATGGCGTTGTTGCCTGCTTTTTTACGCAGATCATCGCCCGCCTCCATATAATGCCGGATTCGTTTATACTCTCCTTCTCCTGCGCGATAGTTGGGTAAGATGCTTGAGACTCGAATTTCTTCAGCGGTATAGCCAAATATTCGAAGGCGGTCGATTAAAGGATCGATCACTCTTTTTGATTTCGTGCCGACTGCACTTACGATCCCGATAACGATTTCGCTTGTTTCAACCCCATCAAGCAAAAACTGAGTTTGCAGTGGATGTGTTTTCGTTATATTGCTGTCTACTACGTCGTCATTTTTTTCATGAGAGGAATCGGGCGGGGGCGCAGCGTTCGAAAACTCGGATGGATATAGTAGGTTTAAAGCTTCACGTTCCAGTTTATCTTTCGCATCCAGTTTTCCCTGGAATTGCAAACTTCCTGTAGAGGGAAACCAGTTTAGAAGGCCGCCATTCTTCCGGAGTACTTTTTTGCCGCTTTCCGATTCATCCCAATCGGTTGCGATTGGGGCTAATGTTGCCTTCAGCTCTTCAAAACTTTTAGTGAACTTGCGACTCACGCGATCCTCCAACAGGAATTATAGGTTCGAGCCTCCAACGCAGTAACTACCACTATGGTTCCAGAACCTTCACTGTCAGTCACCATGATTTGTTAAGAACGTGCGCGGTACCGAGAGTCGGCTCATCGGTCTATTCTGCTACATAGTTGTCGAGTTGGCAAATGGATCCCATCAATATGTTGTCTTTTAACTATCGTCCGAGTAGAACTGTATTAGCGCCGCTGAACCGTTTTGCGATCATGTACATATGACCCAGGGGCAGGAGGGTCGGTAGACGGAAATTTGCGCGAACCAAACCCGTTGAAAGGCACGAGTCTCGGTTGCGCCGCCGTTGCTAACTTGACATCATTCAGCTCGTGCTCTCGCGCTTCGGGCTATTTCTTTAGCCATACTAGGTTGCGCGATCTTGTTCGACATACTGTTGACGGACGTGGGCTGTCTATAGCGACAGTTGAGCCTACCGATGTGCAAACTGCCCCTAATGTCTGCCGGGCCGACATCTACAATGCATTAGACGTGGAGCCGCCGCCTCGCGTTGTTGCCTAGTCAGGCTGGGTCCTTCGACTTCGGCGTATCGCTAGCACTTGTTCCAATCGCCGTTCCAGTCGCCTGTTTTGGCCAAAAGTCAGAGATCCTTGACACACAACATATTTGATGTGTACTATTAGCTATGTCTAGCAACCTAATCATTTCGAATGACCGACAGGCGCGCGAGATCACAGCGCTTATCGAACAAATTAACAAAGCACTATCGTCGGAGCAAGTCCTAAAATCTATTGTTGAAGGTCTCCCGCGAGAGGTCATAGACGGTGTACGTCGCTCTCTGACAACTGAGAAAAATGAGCTTTTAGAGACTTTAAAATCTTACAATGATGCTAAGAGTGGTGATTTCGAAAGCTTGAAATCGAGGGCGGAAAGCGATCTAGGGGATTTTCTTATCGCTGCGCGCATTATTAAAGGTTGGTCGCAGAAAGATTTGGCAAAAAACTTAGGCCTTCGTGAGCAAGCGATTCAGCGCTATGAAGCGGAACGATACCGTAGCATCAGCCTCGGGAGTTACTTGCGTTTTGCAAAGGTGCTTTCAGTTCGTTTATCAGCTGACCTATTGCCCGCTTTTGCTCGCGACATTTTGCCTTCTTTCGAGTCGACCGAAAAAGAAGCGCAAAAAGTTTTAAAGCATGCACGCGCTTATGGTTGGCTACAAAATAATGATGAGTCTGACGAAAACGGTTTTAACCAGTTGATTCGTCACATGACAGATCATGTCGAGGTTCATGGGACGCCTTCATTACTGCGAACTGGACTGAATGTAGAAGATCACACTACTGATTGGCTACTGTTGTGTTGGAAAGCTCAAATCACTCGTCGAGCAAAGGTAGAAATAGAGGCGAGCAGGGTGAGGTATAGCCCATTAGATGTCTCTTGGCTAGTAGAGTTGGTGCGTTTAAGTAGATTGGAAAATGGGCCGAGACAAGCTAAAGATTTGCTGCGTGAGCACGGAATAATATTAGTCATTGAACCTCAAATCCAGGGAATGAAGGTTGATGGAGCTGCATTCCTCATTGATCAAACCCCCGTTATTGGCATGACGCTGTTGCGTGATTCGATTGATAATTTTTGGTTTACTCTACTGCATGAAATAGGTCACGTTATTCTTCATTATAGAACTGGTCTCTCCGCCGGATTTTTCGATGATACAGAAACTACGGACGTGGATGAGCTAGAGGAAGAGGCGAATAAATTTGCCGCAAATATGTTGATACCTGAAGAGGTCTGGTCTCGCTCTCCAGCTAGGATATCTAAAACGGCTGGTCCGATAGAGCATTTCGCAGAACAATTAGGTATTTCCCCTGCGATTGTCTTTGGTCGTGTTCGGTTAGAACGGAAAAATTATGCGCTATTTTCCGATAAAATTGGACGGGGTAGAATCCGTAAGCAATTTCTTTCAGTTGGAGGTGGTGCATGATTAATCGTGAAAAAGTCTTATATTGCCCTGCATTGCGAATGAAGATGGGCGAACTGTCTGGTTTGAGAGAGCTAGCCTCGGATGTTTCTGATTATGTAATCCCGCGGATGATTATCCCTCCCTTGGGTGAGCGCGACGACAAGCAGTTTGGTCTTTTTGCCCCAGGGAAAACTCCAGATATCGGGGGAGTTCTGGCGAAATTTTGGCCGGGTCGTAGAGCGTTTATTGATTTGTCTTATCTTATCGATGAGGCCGGTCGGGCGGATGTCGCAACATGGTTACCAGATATCTTTCGGCGAGCAAGGAGTTTAAAGCTCCGCCCAATACCGATGGCTATGCTGGACGATATTGGTGATCTGGAAGCCGAAGCATTTAAGGCAGCGATTACGAGCGACGAAGAATTAAAGTTCGCAATTTGTGTCGCGTCTGGCGATATGGTCAGAGCTGGATTCGGGGAGGAACTAAAACTAGCGATATCAAAAATCGGCTTGGATCCCCGGGACTGCGCTGTTATCGCTGATTTTTCGGATGCCGACCTTTCGCAACCTGAGCCAGTCGCTCCTATTATTAGCGGTGCGCTCGAACATCTTCAGTCGCTTGGTAACTGGCAACACATAATTTTTCAAGCCACTTACTATCCCGAGACAAATCCGGCAGAGCCCGGAAAGGGGTTGCTTCACCCGCGTAATGAGTGGCTTGCTTGGTGCCATGCTGTAAAGTTTGATCCTAGCACTGCCGAACACCTTATCTTTGGGGACTATGCGGCTGACTCCTCCAAGATGGTCTTTGGTGGAAAGGGAGGGCGCCCGATTCCGCACTATCGGTATACAACCCAGAGTTCTTGGCTCATTGAGCGAGGCAAGGATGGCGGCAGTCATGTAGAAATCATGCAGGACGTTTGTGATCGGATCGTGAAAAGTGGACATTTTGCAAATCCCCGATTCTCATCGGCTGATCTGTTCATTTACCAAAACGCTCTCGGTCTCGAAGGACCAGGAAGTGCTACGACATGGCGGCAAATAAATACTACGCACCACGTTACCCGCGTCGTCACTGATGTTGCAATAGTGAGGGGCGTCTTGATCTCGGAAATTTCTCAAGAACCTGCTGCGCCCCAACAATTGGCACTTTTGGAATCATAATTTCAGCCAATGAGACTTGGTGTAAGTGAGAGCTAAAGAGAAGGCCAGATTGAAAATCCTTCTGGCTTTTTGAATCGTGGTCAAGCAGGCAAGAGTCGAATCAGCGTCCTTTGAAGTCAGAAGGAATAAGCGCTGATACAAAGCTAGAGTTGAGCTTTTTGCCTGTTCGCAGAACATGAATATCTTCAGTAGCACATTGCTGAGCAGCAGAAGAAAAAGAAATTACGTGCGTATTGTCGAGTTCTTCCTTTTAAAAAAACGACCACTAGCTAACTATTTCTTAAGCAGTCGAATGCGGCCGTCAGGCCCTTCTGCGCTGCAGCGGCCGCGCGAAACCGCCACGACCCGACCATCTCGACCTTCACGCGATGCTGCACCCATTGGAATACATACAACGCGTCCGTCGCTACCTTCGCGCGAAGTCGCACCACGTGAAATTGCTATAACGCACCCGTCCCTGCCTTCCCTCCATGTTCCGCCTGTCGGCACTGCGACTACCCGGTCATTGCAGCCTTCTCGCATGAATAGACATGCTACCTCCGATGTTTTGGAGGTATTTAGCGGGTATACCCGATTTTTTGGTGAGAGCGGATGAGATTACATGGGGTGCCCCATTGATCTGTGAAGTACGACTTGGTTACAAGGGCTGAACCGTCTTCGTTAGGGTCAGCTATTTCCATGCGGCATGAACTACAATAACGTTTAAATCAATCAGGAAGATGCTTGGATGTCAGCAGAGTACGAAAACTTATCCCGTGAAGCGCTCGTTGAGTTGCTAAAGCGACGTGACAGCCAGACACCATACGGCCTTGTTTGGGAGCGGCATGGCATCGCAGTCGACAAGGCACTGAATCGCGACTTCGTGGGTCTGGAACTGGACGCGACTCTTTCGTGCGGGCCGTCGCCCTGGCGTAATCTCGTCATTGAGGGCGATAACTACGATGCCCTGAGGCACCTGGTGAGCACACATGCCGGACAAGTTAAGCTCATCTATATTGATCCTCCCTACAACACAGGACGGAAAGACTTCGTCTACAACGACAGCTACTTCGACGCAACCAACCGCTACCGACATTCAACTTGGCTAGAGTTCATGTACCAGCGCTTGCGGCTAGCAAAGGACCTGCTGGCCGAGGATGGGGTTATCTTCGTGTCGATTGACGACAATGAACTGTTCAACCTCGGACTTTTGATGAACAAAGTGTTTGGGGAAAATAACTTCATCGCGAACGTTATCTGGCAGAAGGTTTATTCGCCTAAGAATACCGCCGTTCACTTCTCGGACGATCACGAATACGTCCTTGTTTATGCTTCAAATCGCGACCGTTGGCGTCCCAATCCATTACCGCGTTCGGCAGAACAAGACAAAGCCTACAAGAACATCGACAAAGACATTCGCGGTCCTTGGAAGCCTAGCGATCTGACTGCACGGAACTATTACGGCGAAGGACGCTACCCGATTGTTTGTCCTTCAGGTCGAGTGATTGCAGGGCCACCGCCAGGGACCTATTGGCGTGTCTCCCGGAGAAAGTTCGATGAGTTAGATGCCGACAATCGCATCTGGTGGGGCAAGGATGGTAGCAATATTCCTGCCCTGAAACGTTTTCTCTCTGAGGTCAAGCAAGGCGTAGTACCTCAAACGCTGTGGACCTACGACGCGGTCGGCCATACGCAGGATGCGAAAAAGCAGCTCAATGAAATACTGCCGAAGGAACGCAATGATGATGTGTTCTCGACGCCCAAGCCATTGCAGCTAATGGACCGCATTTTGCGCCTAGCGACCAAGCCCGGCGATTTGGTACTGGATTTTTTCGCTGGATCCGGGACGTTGGCCCAAGCAGTTTTGCAGCTCAACAAGGAGGACGGGGGCGAACGTCGTTTTGTTCTTGTGTCGAGTACGGAGGCTACGGAGGCGGAACCCAACAAAAACCTGTGCCGGGACGTATGCGCCACCCGCGTGCAGCGAGCAATAGAAGGCTATGTCTCGGCCAAAGGCGAGCAAGTCGAGGGTTTGGGCGGCGATTTCGCTTATGTCCGCGCCAAGCATATTCCAACTCACCGAATGGAAGAGCGTTTGGATGATGGTCTGGTTTGGTCCTATATCCAGATGAAGCACCATCACCCGCTGACTGAGCGGGATCCGTTAGCGTCGGTGTCGGATTGGAACGGTCAGGCGCTCGTCTACTTGCCTGCTACAACCGCCAAAATGAAAGCAGCCTTGAGAACGGCGCTGTCCTTGCACCCGCAAGCCATCGTCTATACCTGGACCCCCGCAGCGCTGACGGACATGGTCAATGAAAACAACCTGCGCGAAGTACCTGTAGACCTGACTCGCGGCTTCAGGTTCGGCAAGCTGGGGGAGGGACAAGTATGAGCCGTATCGATCCATTGGTGTTTCAAGAGCGACACATAACCGCTATCGTGACGCGCTTTCAAAATCTGCGCGATGACTATAACCGGCTGACCGATTTGAAGGAGCTGGGCAAGCTCCGCAAACAGTCGGCGGCGGTTATGCTGCAAGCACCGACTGGCATTGGCAAAACGTTGATTGCGACTGAGACCGTAGCCCGATTCTCTGCGCTGGACGACGTGGTTTGGTTCTGGTTTGCGCCTTACGCGACCCTTATCGAACAGGCAGCCGCTAGTCTTCAACGTCAAGCTCCTCAACTGAAAATACTGAACATCGAGCACCAACGGACACCGGATGAGTTAGCGTCGGGAGCGCTCTTCGTCATTACCTGGCAGACGGTGGCAACCAAGACCAAAGAGTCGCGGTTAGCTCGCACTACTGGCGACGATGGTCTGTCGGTGGATGACCTTATCGCACAGGCCCGCACCTTGGGCTTGCGGGTCGGGGTGGTGGTCGACGAAGCGCATCATGGATTCGTGAAGGCCAAGGAGGCATACCGATTTTTCGCCGACGTGCTAGAGCCCGACTATGCCCTGATGATGACCGCGACCCCGAGAGACACGGATGTTGCCAACTTCGCCGATAAAACGGGCTATCAGTTGGGCGATGCCTCCGAATGGGCCACTATTACACGCTATGAAGGTTACCAGGCGGGATTGCTCAAGCTCGGCGTCAAGACAGCACAATTTTTAGCTGGTAACTATGACGATGCGGCATTGGTGGACTTTGAGGAAGTCGCCCTTTCCGAGTGTACGGCTATGCACCGTCACATCAAAAGCGTGCTGGCCGAGAACGGCGTCGGGCTAACTCCGCTGATGCTTGTGCAGGTGCCCAACGGGGGCGTAGCCCTGGAGAAGGTTCGCACCTATCTTACGGGGACGCTGAAGTTTCTGGAATCGGCCGTGAAGGTGCATGTCTCAGAAGAACCGGACCCGAACTTACAGGCTCTAGCGCAGGACCCGACGGTCGAGGTATTAGTTTTCAAGATGGCGATTGCGATGGGCTTCGATGCCCCACGTGCCTTCACGCTGGCCGCCCTGCGTGGTACCCGTGACGCCAATTTTGGCATCCAGGTAGTCGGCCGTATCATGCGTGTGCATCGGCTATTGCAACGCCGTGAGGGTACTCCAAATCTGTTGAACTACGGGTATGTGTTCTTGGCCAATCGGGAGGCTCAAGAGGGCCTGGCGGGAGCGGCAACCATTATCAATAAGCTCCAAGAGCACACAACGAGTCCCATGCCTGAAACGGTCATTACCTTCACGGTAGACTCGTCGTTTGTCCAAGTCGTTAAAACAGGTCAAACGGCTGCGATCTTTCCACCGCACGACTCTGTTCAGTCCGTCCCAGAACTGACGCCGGATGGCAAGTATGTGAAACCTGCAACCGTGTCACCGGGTCAGAACGCGGCGCTGCTATTACGGGAAACGTCCGTGTTATTTCCCGAACTGACCAAGATCGATTTGTCTCACGGGGTGAAGGAAGGGACGACGGCACTAGTGCGTGCATTCAAGCTCGATGCGGAAGAGCAGTACGACTATCCCGTGAAGATTCAAGGACTGCCATCTTTGGTGACGGAAGTTCTGCCAACAAATCCCGACGACTTTGAGGCCCAGTTGGTGTCGTTCGTGGACTTCACTAGTGTGTTGGCCGACCGCGACCGCAGCCGGACCAAACTAGTCATGCGGACGGTGGACATTTTCCAAGCCACCGACACCCCTGACGATGTGGATGTTTGGGCCAAGATGTCAGCGGGCAGTGTCGCGCAACGGGCGAGACAGATCGCCTTCGAGTATCCAGACGTAGACAGCCGCCTCTTCCTCCAAGCGTTACGGCAGCGTTTCAGCGGCGCGTTGGAAGCAGGGGGCTTTGACGAACCTAAGTCCGACGAGGACCTGACCCAGCAATTGGAACTGGTTCTTGTCCGGAACCCGAACCTGATTCGACTGGCGCATAAGCGCTGCCGTGCCAGCCAGATTCAAGCTCAGTCCCGCGCGCTGCCCCTAGTCCACCAGTCCAAGTGCCGGCTGGAACCTGCGAAGCGTAACGTTTATGGCATCTTCCCGGCCGACCTCTCATCGGAAGAACTACGCTTCGCTGAAATATTAGACACATCGCACGACGTGGACTGGTGGCATCGCAACCCCGTGCGACAGGCCGAGTCCGTGGCACTGTACCGCTGGTCTAACGGCGTTGGATTCTTTCCCGACTTCCTCGTGGCTGTGAAAGACCGTAAGGCTGGGGACGGCGTGGCGCTTGTCGAGTTCAAGGGGCCTCAGCTCCAGCAGTATGACAAGGAAAAAGCTGGAGCCGTGCACATGCACTATGGTCGCGTATTCATGGTCGGCGTTAGTGGCAAGGGCAAGAAGGAGGTGCGCTTGTTCCGCATGGTCGATGGCGAGCTTGTCGACGATGGACTTTTTGAGGTTGCGCGCCTCAGGTATCAGTAAATGCAGCATGCGTGAGCAGATCCTCCGGCAGTTTTGGCAGGTAAGGTGCATTCGACTAAGCATCGGAGAGTTTCAATTGGAGCGCTGCGCCTGACCTTAGGCCCGCGAACGGGCGTAGCATTGACACGCTTACTCCATGCATTGACCCAGCGTGCCGCCTGCACTTTTTGTTCTCGGGTTCTCCTTTGAAGAAACCGATCCATTGCCAAACTGAAGCGAGACTCGATTCGGGATGTGTTCATAATAGTGGAAATATCTTTGCTAACTGTGGCGGACTTACTGTCTGTCGGTTTAAGCGACACTTGCAGGTGAGACGTGACGGCAACTGCCGTCACCTTAGGGGCGTCACTTCTTGACGAAGCCTGCGCGCAGGGTCTCGCTGGCAGTAACGATCTGCGTATCCAGCTCGCCAACGTCAACTGCCGTTTTTAGCATATCCAACGTGGGGATCAGCTCGGCCATCGTGCCGACTTCAATTGCGCTTTTGCCTTTCGCAAGTTCCAGTACTTTCGCACCGTACTTAACGGTCAGGCACACTTTGCCATTGTCGGCCGTGAACCACCATGCTTTTACTCGCTTAGGAGTTTCTACGCGACGAGCTTCGCCGGTCTCGCGGTCTTTTACTTTTCGGGAATGCAGAGGCGCATACGCTTTACCTTCCAGCGTGCTTTTCGCCAGTTCCGTTTGTTCCCAGATTTTCGCGATCAAACGATTGCGACGTTTAACAACCGTAGGAATGTCGGATGGACGTTTTGCAGCAACGAGTTTCAGCGAAGTTAGAGTGTTCATTTTTCCCTCATCAGTTAGTTAGTACGCCAATGGTGCAGTATTCTTATCATTTAATCAACTATATTTCTAAGAAGAATTTTCGCCTGGAGTTGCCTAACTCATGTGCTGGCGCCCATCAATACGGTATCAGACGGTAGCTGGAAGCTCACTCCGATATTCGTCGCTGGTCGTTCCGTCGCGTCTACAAAAATGCTCTGTCGGCACATTTCTTGGAAGATGTCATATTCCGTTTGACGGATATACGTTTTTCGATGGTTGGTACTAACTCTGACAGCGGCGACAGGCTGAGTCGAATCATTTTGCGGCGCACCTTCTTTTTTCTTCCTCCACATTGGCTCTGCAATGGCTGGCGTAACGCAGATTGATGCGTCATCAACAGTAATCTGTGTTTCCTCTCCCGGTGTCAGTGGGCTATCGTTTTCGTCAAATACAGCGGCTCGGGCGCTCTTTAGCTCAAGCAGATGTTCTTCCAGTTCCTTTTCGGCGCTCGCACTCGTGTAATATCCGACGCCTACCGATTGACGCATTGAAAGTTCGCCTTTATGCGGCGTCACGACTACAGATATTTCTTCGCCTTCCCAAGAGAATTTTGCGGTAAACCTATCTTCGTTTATATGCACAAAGACCAGATTATTGGTATCTAATTGTCGCTTGTGGAACCATTTTCCGGCGATTGTCTTGTGCGGCAGCTTGTACGCAATCTGGCGAACGCCAAACATCGTCGTAATATTGTGCTTCGTTTTCAAATTACTGATGCTCTGCTTGATCTCTTCGGAAATCTCGGCGCCGAAATGCTTCTTGGTTTTTCGATTGATCTCTCTACCGCCCGTTAAGGTGAAATACTCTCGATGCTGTAAGGACTTATCATTCTTCGCTCTGAAGCGGTTCGGATGCGTGGAATATGTGACTAACAGAACATTTTTTGCTGTTCCCTGCTTGCCTTCATTAACAAAGTACTGCACCTCAAAGAAGGTAATCTGTTTCTTCTGGGGTAATGATCGAATTTTCATTTTTCGTGTCTCCAAACGACAAAAGCGGGTTAAGTGCACAACCACTTAACCCGCTTCGTCTACTCAAGCCATGAAGACATTTCTTCACGGCGCAACTTGTCCGATGGTGAACAGGCATGGTTGTGCGCACCTGTTCTATACCTTTATTTAGTCCGTGCGCCTCTACACAGGGATTTAAGGCCGAATTACCTGACGCGTGTATCTTATTGTATTCTGTCTACTCTTCTGTATGAAATACAATAAGAAACACATTTGTTCTTACCTGACTTACGTCTTCATGAAAACCAAACCCAGACCTCATCAGAATTGCTTCTGACTGCGTCAGAAGAAAAGTGTTCTCGACTTCGCAAGCTCAGAAGATTTTTTTTCAGATTGATTTGTTTTGGATGCGCATGCAGGAAGCAAGAGCTGCGTGCAGTCTTTGCTTGATGGCGGGAGCGAGATGTGCTAGCTACGGTGCTTCGGTGGCGAGTTAGCGCTGCCGAAATTGAGGGGTCAGAAACCAAAGAAAATAGCAATTATCTTTTATTCTGGTTTAAGTGCATGATTTTTCTAGGTTCTTAATACTGTCAGCCTTACATTGATTTCCGTAAACAAAGAATGCATCCTCTACTTCCTGGTTTTCATATATTTTCGGGAGTCGACGATGGCGCAAGCAAGAACCTTAACGGAAAAAGAATTGAAGCGTGTACTTGCGCATATCGCAATTAGCAAGCACGCTGCACGCAACCGGGCCATGTTGCTAGTTACACATTGGGCAGGAATGCGGGTGGGTGAAGTTGCCGCGCTTCTAATCAGCGACGTGGTTACAGTTGATGGCTCCATCAAATCAGAAATTAGGCTGTTGCCTGCGCAAACGAAGGGACGGCATGCGCGCACGGTATTTGTCGGGGAACGTCTGCGTAAGGAGCTAGCCTTTTACGTCAGCACGTTGAAGAACCCGGACCCGGAGAAACCTTTGTTTTACACCCAGAAGCGACTAGGCTTTACGGCGAACACAATGTGCCAACATTTCCATTGGCTGTATAAACAAGCGAATATTGACGGAGCCAGCAGCCATTCGGGACGACGCACATTCATCACAAACCTTGCTAATAAGGGGGTTGGGGTGAGGGTGTTGATGGCGTTAGCTGGACACCGAAATATTTCGACAACCCAAGTGTATATCGATGTTAACGATGATATGCAGCGTGCCGCTGTAGATTTGGTCTAAGCCTAATTGTCGGTTAAACTAAAAATAAACTGCGCGCGTTCTAATTGTTAAGATGATATCTTCATTAACATGCGCAGTATTCTGGCAATTGCCGAATTAATTAATTAATTGCTCCGGAGCACATGCTATTGGTGGTCTCGGTTAATGTATTCGCTGAAAGCTAATAGAAACCCGGAGATATTAGACTCCGGAATTTCTGAAATTATTAGAGTGAAATAGCCTAGCTTGGCTTTTGTCATTCTCAAATACCGGAAAGTCGTCCTAACATTTATCTCTAATTCGCATTTCTCCGCATAATTCCACAATTCAAAAAATGGAATTTCATTAATTGGAACGTATCCGTCGGTAGTTTTAATTAGATAGAACGATTCTGGGCTATCGCCCTTGCACGCTCCAGTAATTTCATACTCGTGGATATATCCGTCTTCCTCTGTCGTTCGATATTCGCGAATAAATTTCATTTTTCTATCTCTGGAGGTTTCTTTATGTATTTTTTGGGAAATGCAAAAGCTGCAGATCCAAATTCTTACCGTGTGAGCCGGTTGCGTTTATTGCGAACCGTAGAGGTGACACCATTTTGAAATTCCGGCATTAGGGCAGGGTATCTGCTTGAGTAATGCAGCGCAATCTTCTAATATAAAATGCCAGTGTCGGTTGACCGAAACTGGCATTTGGGTCATCGCGCTTTCGAGCAATCTTAATTATGATCTTCTCGGCTTAGCGCCCCGTCCATACCTGCTTCCGAATTTATTTCTACTGTTGCTTCCTCTTCCACTTCCGCTTCCGTTTCTACTTCTGCATCTTCGTCAAATTCTCCTTCGGCAGGCTCATCGACATTAGACTGGTCAATTTTTTCATAAACTGCAATTTTGACAGTGCCGTCAGAAAATCTCACTAATTTTGCCGGGTATATCTTTTCTTTAGTCAAATGCAGAAACATTCCAGGAATTTCATCGTTGTATAAACAAACGACGAATTTTCGGTCGTGAGTATGGTTGCCCGTATCTTGCGTTTTCGGGGCTAGCTTAGGCGTGGCAGATGCCTGGGGTCTTTTAATAGAAGAAATTTTAATGTTATTCAAGCCTTTGTGCTTTTTGACCCATGCACAAAAGGTCTGCTCGGTTTCACCTTCTCTATCTGCGCGATCCAGAATTTTTGCATCAGAAGATGCTTGTTTGCTATCTGATCCCCTAAACTGCCGAGACAGCAAATGAAATATCGTAGTTCGCTTATCAACTTTTTTCAATCCGTCTGAACGGCACCGTTGACGTAGATAAGCCATTAATTCTTCTTTCTCGACAATGCCGGCTTTTCCGTAAATGTCTTGTGCAATCCCAAGAAGCTTTGATAGTGCTATAGTTGCTTTGTCGTGCCCAGAGTTTTCGTGCTTGCGCAAATTAAGTCCCCGAACAAAGATATCATCAAGCGCTGCTTTGAACTTATCTAAACGGCTCTGCTCGGTTTCTTCAGTCTGGGCAGTCAATGTTGCTGCCACGTTGCACGGCTCAATAGTTTCTTTTGGTTGGACAGTCAATGCTGCTGTCACGTTGTACGGCTGAATGGAATACGTCGGTTTGGTGAGTGGCTGTGCTAATTGCATTTGTGTTTCCTTGTCAATAGAGAGTTTAGGGCGAATTAGGCGACTTGTGTGTGGTCTACCATTTTCGTTTCCGTTCATTGCTGAACTTGGCTCTATTAAACAATGGAATTACTGCAATATCTATGCGGTTTGGTTGCGGGCGTTAACCGTTAGGTAGGTGGCGTATCACGTTTGCTACCAAACGCCATACCTTCGAGCCATCCAGTAATTGTACGTTCGGCTTGCATTTCTGACATTGCCAAGCCATGTTCCCTTGCTTTTTTTAAGATGTCTTCTTTAATGCTTAACGCGGCTTGCCGCTTGCTGGGGAAATATTTTTTCAACGCAAGCTCTCGGGCATAATCTCGTATTGGCTCGTATTTTTGATCGCGCTTCCTCGCGCCAGATGTGCTCCGTGCAGAAATAACATGTTCCAAGGCGGGTTCAAGTATCAGCGCCCCTTCTATTAAGCCTAGATAGTATTGAGATTTTGCTGTGTGACTCCATGCCACCGTAGTCAGATTAGCTTCATCTGCAATATGCGCGCGGATGCATTGCGCGCAAGATATAGCGATCCAGTTCATGAAAATAGGATAGGTGTACTTAGAGTTATTGGAATACGTTGTTATCTGAATGACAGCAGGATTGATGTCTGTAGAGTTCGCTATTGGTTTGAGTATGAGCTCGTGAAAGTCGGTTGCCGTATTTTCAGGCTGCAGCAGGGAATACAGCTGCGATAAGCGATCTATTGTACGAACATATGCGTCTTCAACTGACGCATATTCGGGGGCGAATCCGCCTATAGGATGGGTTAGCTTATCTTTGCTCATTTTTTTAGGGAAATGTTCTTACGTAGGTTCGGGTAGATGGAGTTAGTGGTATTTAGTAGAAGCCGCCTGTGATGCCATAGATGAGCCACCACGCGACGTGCGGCTCAGATTTACGCCTGGGGCTTGCTTCAGCACTGGCGTCGCCAGAAAGCCGGGTACGAAATTGCCGAATTGGCAGTATCGGCTGCACAGACATTGCCGAATTAATGCAAATCGTCGCAGACCCGCGCGGTGACTGGCGTTCAATAGGCCAGCTTATTGCGCGTGCAATTACGTGGTTTTGCGTGCAGTCCGTGACTTTGAGGAGTTAGGTGCTGCGGGGCTCTTTTTCGCAGGCACTTTCGCAAGTTGCAAAGTACTGTCAACGATACTGAGCGTAGGGCCTGCAGCGTCTGGTACCTTCAAGTCCAATGTTGGAACGTTGGCCTTGACCTTCGGATTGCGTCTGTCGGATTGGATCATGTCGATGTTCTGCTCCCCGGTCAACTTGCTCGCGTAGAAGCGTTCGATCATCTCTACGGATGTGCGGGCATTGCGGGCAAGGGTCAGCAGGTCGATTTTGTCGCCATCCAGCAGCCTGAACATGATGCTGGTATGCCGCAGGCTGTAGATCGTGCGTGCTTCACCTTGCGGGCCTGTCTTGAAGTCCAGGTCGTCCAGCAGATAATTGAACTGGTGTTGAAGCTCACGTAACGCGGTGTCGCGGTTCGGATATTGGGGCATGAACACGTAGTCATCCGGCTCTGAGAGACCGTCAGCAGTGTGGATGGATTTCAGTTGCTCATAGACCGTAACTGCTTCTGCCATCGTTACGATTGGGCCGTCTTTGTTCTTGCTCTTCGGCAGTGACAGGCGCAAGTATGTCTGTTCGGAGCGTACAATTTCCACGTGCATATGCTGCATGTTTTTCAGGTCGGTTGGTCGGATGAAGCTGTTGACCATGAACTGAATCATCTTCGGCAAGTCGGCCGTGAACTTTAACGTGCGTGGAGGGCCGGCTTCCGTCGTTTGCACTTTCGCGGACGTGCCCGCAAGCTCGGTTGCTTTGACAATCAGTGCACGATACTGTGCGTCAGGGAACCACCCGCGCGGCTCGTCTTTTTTCTTGATGGTTGGGAAATTGGGCATCGCAAGAAGTAGCTGTCGATGTAGCGCGTATTCCATCACCTTGTAGACGATGCCCAGATGCCGCTGAATCGACGACGGCGCAAGGTCCACCCCGATTTTGTCTACGAAGTCTTGCAGAGTAGCAAACGATATAGTGGCGAGTTCCAAGGCACCGAACTCAGGTAAGATTCGCTTGTTGAGCATATAGATGTCGTTGTCGTGCGCCATCTTGGAAAGCTCGCCACGCTCCACCCGCGACTTCTGCGCCTCAAGCATCTTTCCTGAGCATATGTCGAAGCGCGTTCCCTGCGTAAGTGCCTTCCCGGTTGCTTGCGCGTGAAGGATGCGGTTGTAGGTTGCCTTAGCGAACTCGATTGCTTCTTGTTTGTCGGTCGTCCTGGTGCTCAGTTTGATTGTCTTGCCGTTTTCAAAGCACCTCACTTGCCAGAAGGGGCTTGCTTCAATTCGGTAGATTTTGAGCTTATCTGGATAGCCGCGCACGGACGTAAGGCTGCCCGGGATCGGCACAGTACGCGTTGATTTGCTGGGGCAGGTGGGGTTACTTGGGGCTTGCTCTGTTTGTGTCACTGTCGCGATTCCAAAAATAATAGGCTAGCTGCGCCGATATCAAACGAAAACGGACATGCGAAACCTAACTAAAGTACTACACAGGATACTGTAGTACTTTTTGGAAAACAACAACTTTCTAGGCTATTGATTTTAAACAGATTTTTTGCCGGGGTGAGAGGATTCTAACCTCCGGCCTCTACGTCCCGAACGTAGCGCTCTACCGGGCTAAGCTACACCCCGACGGCTCGGTGTGTACGTACAACCACCCCGGGATGGTCGTAATATAAAATCGCTTAGTGGTTCCTGTCAACGGCGAAGCTGCTCAGTTGCAGCAGGCTGTTCTTGAACAGGCTGTCGGGCAAACCGGCGATCGCTTCCGATGCCCGGCGCGCCGCCTGTTCGGCCTGCGCCCTTGTGTAATCGAGTGCGCCGCTCGACGTCACGGCGGCCAGCACGGCGTCGAATTGCGCTTCGTCGCCTTGCTCGATACAGCTGCGCACCAGTTCGCGCTGCTCTGGCGTGCCGTGTTCCATCAGCCAGATCAGGGGCAGGGTCGGTTTGCCTTCGCGCAGATCATCCCCCAGGTTCTTGCCGATCTCGGCGGCGTCGCCAGCGTAGTCGAGCACGTCGTCGATCAGCTGGAAGGCGGTGCCCAGCGAGCGGCCGTATTCGCCGGCGGCGGCGATCTGGGCGTCATTCGCGCCGGCGATCAGCGCGCCCAGCTCGGCGGCGGCTTCGAACAGCTTGGCGGTCTTGGAGCGGATCACGAGCAGGTAGCTTGCTTCGGTCACGTCCGGATCGTGCATGTTCAGCAGTTGCAGCACTTCGCCCTCGGCGATCACATTGGTGGCGTCGGACAGGATCTGCATGATGCGCATGCTGTCCAGGCCAACCATCATCTGGAACGCGCGCGAGTACAGGAAGTCGCCGACCAGCACCGAGGCGGCGTTGCCGAACAGCGCGTTGGCGGTCTGGCGGCCGCGGCGCATCGACGATTCGTCGACGACGTCGTCGTGCAGCAGCGTTGCGGTGTGGATGAATTCGACGACGGCGGCCAGCTCGTGGTGTGCGGTGCCCCGGTAGCCATAGGCATTGGCCAGCAGCAGCACCAGTACTGGACGGATGCGCTTGCCGCCGGCA
>Ga0308158_10001370_pt1 | contig 26705 bp, 18 predicted proteins | sample PhyBR2_FD_201038 | JGI IMG/M metagenome (GOLD analysis project Ga0308158, IMG submission 201038) | Phyllosphere microbial communities from UC Gill Tract Community Farm, Albany, California, United States - DLSLB.R2 | ecosystem: Host-associated > Plants > Phyllosphere > Unclassified | place: USA... | reverse complement strand
TATTGTATTTCTTATGTTTACAGTAAATATTATGCTCAGAGAGTCTATTCTTCAAGTTTGTCCTTAAGTATTTCTAATAATACGGCTAGTTATTTTGCACCAAATCAATCTATTAACTTCATTTGGGGGCAAGGTGGAAATCAGGATGGAGTTTATCTTAAGAAAATATTATTATCAAGAAGCCATAATGAGTATTTGGTGAAGAAACTTAATTTAATTACCAATTATACTACAAAAGGATTAATCAAAACTACTTATTTGGATCAAGAGGATAGTCCTGTATTTTTAGAAATTGATAAAGATCATTTACAGCAGGTTAATTATCCTATTAGTTTGATACCAAGGGACAAAAATAAATATGAGGTAGTTTTGCCGGAAGAAGGGCAATCTCCATACTTATATAATTATGATACAGAAAGTATGGAAACTATAACCACGTATCCTAGACCACAAAATAAAATTTTGGGGCTGAATGAATGGTACGAAACTCCTAATCTTAAGTTTAAATTAGTTCCGAATCCAACACCAAGTAATTTAGGACTTGATAATATTATAATAACTCTTATTCCAGTAAATCAAGCTGTTAATGGGATAACCGGAAGTTTGTCAGTTGATTTTGATAAAGAGCTTCCATCGATAATGGTAATTTCGAAGTCGGGTTATAATCTTAATAATACAGTAAGTTTTCTGAATAATTCTGTAGATGAACTGATCAAAAAAAGATTATTGGATCAAAATATGGTGGATAAAAACACTGTAGAATATCTTAATGAAAATCTTTCTTTGATAAGAAAAAAACTGGATTCGAGTGGTACTGTTCTTAATAATCTAAAAATTAATAACCGTCTTTTCGATATGGAAAATATCGATTCTAAGACATTAGCAAAATTGACGGATCTAGAAACACAAAAAGCTGAATTAGCTACAAAAATCAATTCTCTCAATGATGTCAGATCTTCTGTTAATACAAATAATATTGAGAAAATCATTAGCCTGAATATTGCAGGAATTGAGGATGGAAGTTTCAATGCGTCAGTTTCAGAATTAAAGCAACTCTATGCAAAACGAAGAGAAATGGCTCAAATTTATACGCCAAACTCTGAGCCAATGCGTGAAATTAATCGATTGATTAATGAGGCTAAATTTACCTCTCAAGATGGGTTGAAAAAATATTTCCAAGGTTACAACGATAAACTTGCTGACATCAACGCACAAATTGGAAAAATTGATCAAGAACTTGTTACACTTCCAGAAAAACAAAGGATTTTTCTGGATGCACAAAGAGGTTATAATATTATCGAAAGTACTTACAATACGTTGTTGACGGAGCAGGCAAAATCCCAAATGCGTGTCGCAACCAATCAAAGCAATTTAAATGTCATAGACAGAGCCAAAAACCTTGGGCAAGGACCGATAGCTCCCAATGTGAATGCTACAAAAATGCAGATTATAGGAGGGTTGTTATTGATTCCGCTTATTTTTCTTCTTCTTGCCGAATTATTAGATAATAAAATCAGAAATCTGAAAGAGTTGTTGACAGTGACTAAAATCCCATTACTTGGCGTAATTGGTCATAATAGTTATGATAACAATTTAACAGTTTTAGAAGAACCAAAATCTTCCATTTCAGAAGCATTCAGAGCCGTGAGAGCTAATCTTAGATTCTTGTTTGATGAAGAACAGAAAAGTAAAGTTATTCTGGTGACATCTTCTATTAGTGGAGAAGGTAAAACATACGTTTCGATCAATATTGCTTCGATTCTAGGATTAAGTGGGAAAAAAGCAGTTTTGTTAGGAATGGATCTTAGAAAGCCAAAGATTTTTGGTGATTTTAAAATTAATAACAAAAACGGAATTTCTAATTACCTCACAGGTCAGGTAGAACTTGACGAAATCATCAATCATACAAGTATTCCTGGATTGGATGTTATTACTTCAGGTCCTATTCCGCCGAATCCTTCAGAATTATTAATGAGTGATAACAATATGAAGTTCATAGAAAGATTGAAAGAAATCTATGAATATGTTATTATAGATTCGCCACCTGTAGGATTGGTTGCCGATTCTTTTGAGTTGATTAAAAAAGCAGATACCACAATATATGTTGTTCGTCACGAGTACACGGAAAAACATATGTTGAAGATGATTACCGAAAAATACTTCAATAAAGAAATAGCGAATCTGGGATTAGTTTATAATGATTTTGTAGTAAAGCAAGGTTATGGCTACGGTTACGGTTATGGCTACGGCTATGGTTACGGCTATGGTTACGGCTATTTTGATGAAGATAAAAATTATAAAGAACCAACAATAATTAAAATAAGGAATAAGCTGAAAATGTTTTTTAATAAAAAATAGAAGTCTTTATCAAGGCTTTTATTTTTTTATAGACTATTTTGGGAATAAGTTCGTTTTTATAACAATAAATTATATTTTTTTGTTTTTATTTAACTAAACTTTAAGAAGTTCCTTAATCTAAAAATGTTTTATATTTGCACCAAATTTTTGAGTAATAGACGTTTCAGTATATTGAAAATGAAGAGAGAATTCACCTATGCCCTTGTCGCTATATTTTGTTTTTTGAGTTTTGCAAAAGCTCAGAGACACGAGATTGGGGTACAATTAGGAATGAGTAATCTTGTTGGAGATATCGGGAGAACTAACTATATTCTTCAAAAACCTCTCGGAAATGTATCTGAGAACGGGCTTCCATTTTATGGAGGCGTAATGTACAGAATGAATTTTAATCCCTATCAAACCGTCAGGCTTAATGTGGGATTTAGTAACATTCAGTTTGATGATAGGTATGCGAAAGAAGATTATCGGAGAATTAGGCAGTTGAGAGGAACCAATTCGGTGATATCAGCTGATTTGCTTTTCGAGTATAATTTTTTGCCAGTGAATGACGAGCAGATTAGCATGATAAGTCCGTACATATTTGCAGGTATTTCCGGGTTATATATGGATGCGGCAAAAGCAGATTTAACAATCACGAATACTACTGTAGAAGCTAAATACAGACAGGAAAAGGCTTTCACAATGGGACTTCCTTTTGGTGTAGGCCTCAAATATAAATTTAATTATAACTGGGCATTGTCAGGAGAATTTACTTTCCGTCCGACTTTCTCAGATCAGGTGGATTATAGTATGTTGAAAGATGGAGATGTGACAGTGAAAAGCTCTCTTGGAAAAGACGAGACAGCTGTTATTGTACAGGGTTTTATGAATCAAAGGAATGTGGGTAATGTCAATTCTAAAGATTGGGTTAATTCTGCAACATTGATTTTGTCTTACTCTTTTGGAAGACCACCTTGTTATTGCAAATAAAATTATGCAGGACTTAAAAAAGCTAATAAATAAAGACAAATTACCGAAACACGTTGCTGTTATAATGGATGGAAACGGTAGATGGGCAAAATCCAGAGGAGAAGAAAGAACCTTTGGACACAAAAATGCTATCACTGCCGTTCGTAATGTTATTAATGCCTGTAACGAGATTAACATACCATATCTTACGCTTTATACATTCTCTTCAGAAAATTGGAATCGACCGAAAGAAGAAGTAGATACTTTAATGAGTCTTTTATCCGAAACCCTATTGCTGGAGGCAGAAGAGATTTTTACGAAAGGATTGAGAATGCATGTAGTTGGAGATATCACGCAACTTCCGGAATTAGTTAGAGATCAACTACTTAATGTGATTGAACTGACTAAAAATAATGACAAAGGAAATCTGATTCTGGCTCTGAATTACGGTTCACAAAAAGAAATTCTGAAAGCAGTAAAAGAAATCAGTCAAGATGTGAAAGATGGGATTGTAGGTGTTGAAGATATTGATGAAAAAATATTCGAAAGTCATCTTTATACCAAAGATTTTCCAGCGGTTGATTTGATGATAAGAACAAGTGGCGAAGTCCGTATTAGCAACTTTTTGCTTTGGCAGATTGCTTATGCAGAACTTCAGTTTTTAGACGTACTTTGGCCGGACTTTACAAAGGACACTTTTTTTCAGTGCATATTAGATTATCAAAATAAAGAAAGAAGATACGGGATGACCAGCGATCAGATTTCTTCATAAAACATATTAGAAAAGAGAACAACTTCAATAAGAATGAAATTAAGATTTATACCCATTATTTTGTTGACAGCTTCAGTGTATTTTCACGCTCAGGTTGTTCCACAGGGTAACAATGCAGAAAGCACAGAACTTGCAGGAAACCAAAACCAAGAGTATGTTCTGAAAGATATCGTTGTAGACGGTGTCAAAAGATACACACCAGCTCAGATTTTGCGTTTTACAGGTCTTGTGAAAGGAGAGAAGTTAGAAATTCCGGGGCAGAGAGTCAGCAATGCTGTCAAAAAACTTTGGGAAACCCAATCTTTTTCTAAGGTTGAGGTCTATATTCAGGATGTTGAAGGGCAAAACGTTGTCCTGCAATTCTCGTTACAAGACCTTAAGGAATTAGGCGAAGTCAAATTCACGGGTAAAGGAATTGGAAAATCCAAGAATGAAAAACTGATCAAGGATAACAACTTGAAGCCGGGAACTAAGATTAATAATAATCTGGTTTCTAGTTTACAAAATAAAATTCCTCAGGAATATGTTGCAAAAGGCTTTGCTGATGCAAAAATCAATATTCAGGAAAAAGCAAATGGTACAGATGCTAATCTTGTAGACTGGACTATTGAAGTTGCTAAAGGTAAAAAAGTCAAAATCGACAAAATCGAGTTTGAAGGCAATGAAAGTGTGTCTGATAGAAAACTTAGAAAAAAAGGTTTCAAAGACACCAAGCAGAAAAGATTTTTGTTGGGTATTCTTAAACCTTCCAAATTTATCCAGGATAAGTATGATGAGGATAAGAAAAATTTGATAAGCTACTATAACTCATTAGGTTTTAGAGATGCTACAATTGTGTCGGATTCCGTTACCAGAAACGAAAAAGGTTATAATATCAATGTAAAACTGAATGAAGGTAAAAAATACTATATCGGTGATATCAACTTCATCGGAAATACCACTTTTACTACAGAGTTTTTGCAGAAAATTTTAGGCTACAAAACCGGAGATATCTATGATGCAGTAGGATTCAACAAAAAAGTTGGAGAAGATGGAGGAAAAGAAGATGATTCTGATTTGAAGTCCATTTATATGAATAATGGTTTCTTGTTCTCCAATGTTACACCGATTGAAAAATCAATCAAAGGAGATTCTATCAATTTGGAAATCAGAATTAATGAAGGGGAAAAAGCAACTTGGAATCGTGTAACCTGGTCTGGAAATACTACGACACACGATCACGTGATTTTAAGAGCGCTTAGAACTAAGCCTGGAACATTGTTCGCAAAATCTGATATCAAGAGAACTTATTTCGAATTGGCTGGTATGCAGTTTTTCGATCCTCAACAAATCGGAACAGATGTAAAACCAAATCCACAGGATAATACCGTTAATATGCACTGGACGTTGGTTGAAAAAGGTTCTTCTCAGGTGCAGTTACAAGCTGGTTATGGTGGAGGTTCTTTCATCGGAACATTGGGATTAACGTTCAATAACTTCTCTTTGAGAAACTTTTTGAAGTTCAAAGATTTCAAACCAGTTCCTCAGGGTGATGGACAAACTTTATCGCTTCAGGCTCAGGCAGGACAATATTTTAGGAATTATGGAGTTTCTTTTACAGAACCTTGGGTATTTGGAACAAGACCAACCGCTTTGAGCGTCGGTTTGAATTATTCTAATGTGAATTATTCTTACTCTACAGGAGATCAAACCATGAATATTTTCTCCGCAACTGCAGGTCTCTCGAGATCATTGAAATGGCCGGATGATTATTTCTCTCTTTATACTGGGATACAGTATCAAAGTTATAACTTCAGCAATTACCCATTCTATTTTGGTGATGCATTGGAGTATAATGGTAGTACAAAATCATTCAGTTTCAATATTGGTTTGAGCAGAAATTCAGCTGGTCTGGATCCTGTTTTTCCGACTTATGGTTCTAATATAGAAGCGTCTTTGAAGTTTACGCCGCCATATTCTTGGTTCAGCAACAAAGATTATTCTACAATGAGTACTTTGGATAAGTACAAGTGGATGGAGTTCTATAAAGTGAAGTTAAAAGCTGATTTTTACAACGAAGTTATTGGGAAATTGGTTCTTAGAACAACTGGCGAGATGGGATTCCTGAATGGATATAGCAAAGAATTAGGTCCACCACCTTTTGAAAGATATTATGTTGGAGGTGTTGGTTTGTTCAATGGTAGATTTGATGGTAGAGAATTGGTGCCGTTGAGAGGTTATGAAAATGCTTCTTCTACAGGATTTAGTTCTTCATCAACTTATGATATCACGCCTTATGGTGGAGCAACAATCTACAATAGATTTGCAGCAGAATTAAGATATCCGATATCAATGAACCAGACGGCAAAGATTTTCGTTTTGACGTTTGCAGAGGCAGGAAATGCTTGGAACAGCTTCGGAACTTACAATCCGTTTAAATTGAAAAGATCTGCAGGTTTAGGTATCAGAGTATCGATGTCAGCATTTGGATTGATTGGATTTGATTTCGCTTATGGATTTGATAAAACACTAGGAAGCTCAGAACCATCAGGATGGCAACAACACTTCTTGATGAACCAACCATTATAAAAAATAAATACTATTTTTATAGGATGAAAAAATTAGCATTAATTGTAACAATTCTTTTTACTACCACACAAATCTATGCACAAAAGATAGGTGTTGTAGATACGAACTATGTGTTGAGCAAATTACCTCAGTATAAAGAAGCTGAAAACAGACTCAATACTCAAGTCGAACAATGGCGTTCTGATTTGCAACAATTACAGGCAGAATACGAAAGAAAAAAAGAAGCTTTCGAAAATGAAAAAGTTTTGCTTGTTGGCGATCAGTTGAAGCTAAGAGAAAAAGAAATCGTAGATTTGGAGGCAAGTGTACGTAACACAATTGGTGCGAGATTTGGAACAAATGGTGAGGTTAATCAGTTGCGTTCTAATTTGACGAAACCTTATCAAGATCAGATTTGGAATGCTATCAAAACTGTTTCTACAAAGAATAATTTGGGAATAGTTCTTGATAAAAGTAATAACATTAGTGTTATATTTTTAGATAAAAAGTATGACTACACGGATGCTGTTTTAGCTTTGTTGGGAAAGAATACACCTAAAGTTGAGGAAACGAAAGGTAACAATATATCAAGCCCTAACAGTAAAAATGAAAGAGGAGGAAAGACCAATTTAAAATCAAAGGTTAATGCCTTAAAGAAAAAAGTGATGTCAGAATGATCATCAAATTAAAATTAATATAAATTATAAACATAACTTTTTAAAATGAACAAATTAAGTGTATTATTAGTAGCAGTTGTAATGGTTTTTGCAACAGGATTTGCAAACGCTCAGAAAATTGCTTCTGTAGATATCAACGCAATTTTCACGGCTATGCCAGAAATGAAAGCTCTTGATCAGCAATTGCAAAATTTGCAGACTGCAAAGCAAGGTGAATTAGAAAAGCAAGGAAAGTCTCTTCAGGACTTGATGAAAAAATATCAGGATGAAGCTCCTAAACAGACAGCAGCTATCAATGAGCAAAGAAGCCAGGAAGTTCAAAAACTTCAGGAAAACCTTCAGCAGATGTATTCTGCAGCTCAGAAAGATATCGCAGAAAAAAGAGATGCAGGTTTAGCACCACTTGAGAAAAAAATCAATGATGCTATCTCTAAAGTAGCTAAAGCAGCAGGTTACGAGTATGTATTCGATGCTTCTACGCCAGCTTTAGTTTACAAGGCAGGAACAGATGCGACACCAGCAGTTAGAAAAGAATTAGGTCTTTAATCAACAAAGACAATTAATATCCAAAACCGTCTCGTTTCTTGTAACGAGACGGTTTTTTAGGAATAGTAATTATGGAAAAAGAATTTTCATCAACCTTTAAAATCCGTTTTGCAGATTGTGATCCGATCGGACATCTCAATAATGTCAAATACTTGGAATATATGCTCAACGCAAGAGAAGATCACGTAGAAGAGAACTACGGTTTTACTTATGAGCAATACACTAGAGAAACGGGTTGCACTTGGGTTACCATTCAAAATGAAATTGCTTATCTGAAGGAAGTAAGATACAATTCTACAGTTGAGATTACCAGCAAAACAATTGCGGTGAATAATATGACATCAGTTGTAGAATTATTGATGAAAGATGAAAATGGTATAGTTCATGCCGTTTTTTGGTTAACAGTGATTTACTTCAATATGAAAACCAGAAAAGCTGAGATGATGTCGGATGAGAGCTTAGAAAAATTCTCTAAGTTCTTGGTTGAAATCGATCATAAAACATTCAAGGAAAGAGTCGGTTATTTGAGACTTCAAAATAAATCAAAATAGTTATGAAAAGAATACTTGTTATAGGAGGTAACGGTCAGTTGGGACATTGTCTGCAAAAGTTAGCGCCAAAATACCACGATCAATACGATTTCAATTTTACCGGATCATCCGTTGTAGATATCACGAATTTTGAACAAGTAGATACTGTTTTTGCAGAATATCAACCGGATTTTGTAATTAATGCTTCTGCTTATACAGCTGTAGATTTGGCAGAGACAGAAACTGAAAAGGCTTTTGCTATTAATGCAGATGGTGTTGGGAATTTGGCTCAGGTTTGCAAGGATAACAATGCAATTTTGATTCACGTTTCAACAGATTATGTTTTTGATGGTGAAACTAATTTGAGTTATTCTGAGGATGATTTTACAGATCCAATTGGCGTCTATGGTGCTTCAAAAAGAAAAGGTGAAGAATTGGCTTTGGAAAACAATCCGGAGACTGTGATTCTTAGAACATCTTGGTTGTATTCGGAATTCAATAAGAACTTTGTGAAAACAATGCTTCACTTATTTGAGATTAAAGATGAATTAGGAATTGTAGGCGATCAATTCGGTCAGCCAACCAATGCTAATGACCTTGCCGAAGCTATTTTAGAAATTATTGATGCTAAAAATAAAACGTTCGGAATTTACCATTTCTCCAATTATCCAGAAACTACTTGGTTTGATTTTGCGAGTAAAATAAAAGAATTTTCAGGTTCCAACGTTATATTAAAATCAATTACAACACAAGAATTTCCAACGCCTGCAAAACGTCCAAAAAGAAGTACAATGTCTCTAGACAAAATCGAAAAAGATTATCAAATTGAACCAAAACATTGGGAAAATAGTCTGAGAGATTGTGTAGAAATCTTAAAATTAACGAATGCGTAAATTATTATTTTTAATTTCAGTTTTTTGTTTTCAGTTCTTTTATCTTCAGACGGTTATCCTCAACAAAGTCGATAAAACGAATGATAACAAAGACAAAATTTTCTATAAAATATCGGATGTTTCTAAATCGGAATTTTTAGGAGAAATATTAGTGAATGGATTTTCCAATGATGATGTGAAAATGTTTGGAGAAATTTATAAAAAAGCCAAACAAGTAGGAGCTAATACATTTTCTCTGAAACCCATTGATAACGTAGACGGAACAATACAAAAATTTGATCCAGCTTATTATATTCTGAATTTGTATTATACCAAAGCTGATGAAATCGCAGACGAGCAGAATGTTGCTTTCCTGATTTCTTCAGCAGACAAAACTCAGAAAATCAATATCGATAACAGAACAACCGAAATTCAACCAAGAAGCTTTCTTAAACTGAATTTAGTAGATAATGAAGTTCTGACAGTCTCTACCCGAAAATTATTGGGATCAACGGTAAAATTGGCAGGAAAAGCGGGGCAACAATCTTTATATTTTTCTTTGTCCAATTTTAAAATTCGTAGCAATGATAGTATCTACGGCGGCTTTAACCTCAAATCCGGCGATATTACGGGATTAGAAAAGTCTTTTGGTATGTTTTTGACTACTGTATATACAGAACAGAAAAAGGATTAATGTTAATAAATTGTCATACTCAAATAGTTTATTTTCAAAATTAAATTGAGTAATTTTATAAAAGAAGATTTAAGACCGGGCAATTGTAATTCATTTACAGATCTCACATTGCAAAACAATCTGAGCGGAGCTGAATCTCAAATCTAAATCATACATATTGGAAGAATTTTTTGAAAACGAACTTGCTAAAAAGTTCGAAGAAATGATAGAGAATAATGATGAATTCTATTTCGATACCGAAGAATATATAGAAATTATCATCTATTATCTGGAGCTCGGAGATTACAGCTATGCTGAAATGGCCGTGAATCACGCTCTGAAAATACACCCTAATTCTTTGGAAATCAAAACTAAGCAATTAGAGGTTTTCTTGGAGTTAGAGCGCTATGCGAAAGCAAAAGAACTGATTGATGAATTACATCAGTCGTCTTTGGAAGACACAGACTTTTTGGTTTGTTGTGCTAAATATTATTCCAACCTTGGAAACCCGAAAAAATCAATTGAATATTGTCAGAAAGCTTTGGAGTTGGAAGAAGAAGAAAATTTCCTTCACAATTTTATTGCGGACGAATATGTCAATCTGGACGATCCTTTCAATGCGCTGAAACATTACACTTCGGCTCTGGAGCACGATCCTTACGACGATTATTCTTTGGAAAACGTAATGGTTTGTTATAGTAAACTGAACCGTTCACAAGAAGCAATAGACTTCCTGAATCAATATCTTGATAAGTTTCCATTCTCAGAAACCGCTTGGTATGAGTACGGACAGTTTTTCTTCAACAAAAAAAATTATGACGAAGCCATCAAAGGATTCGATTATATTTTAGCCATCAACTCAAGTGCGGTTGGCGTTTATGCAAACAAGGCATCTTGCTATGAAGCAATGGGTGAATGGGACAAAGCAATTGCGGTTTATGAAGAAATGCTGGAGTTAGAATATACAAAAGCATTCACCTTCTATAAAATTGGATTGTGTTACAAAGAAGCTAAGAAATTGGTCCCTGCGCTCACGTCTTTCCAAAAATCTTTGAGAGAAGATCCTCAGTTTTATTTGGCTATGATGGAGCAATCCAACATTTATGAAGAGATGGGTAATACCAAAGAAGCGCTTTATTTTGCTCAGGAAGCGGTTGCTCTTAACGTAGGGAATCTGGAATATCAGAAACGTTTAGCTTTTCTTTACATCACTTGCGGTGAGTATGAAGAAAGTCTGACTTGCCTGAAAAAGCTAACCGAATCAGAACCAAGTAGGTTTTACAATTGGTATGCATATTCAGAGGTTCTGATGTTGATAGGTGAATACGAGGAAGCGATTACAATTCTGGAAAAAGCTTTGCAAACACATCAGCGTGCCGAATTATATTATCAGCTGAGTAATTGCTACTTCAACCTTAAAAATGATTCAGAGGGTATTGCCAAGCTGGAAAAAGCATTGAAGCTGGATCCTTCGCTCAGCAAAGATATGCAGCAGAAATATCCGTTCATCAAAGAACAGGTTAAAAAAATAAAGACCAAAAAGAAATAAGAGAAAAGCTCAGATAATTCTGAGCTTTTTATTTTATGAGCCGGGAAACTGCTTTCCGTTATAATTCCTCGCTCAGTCGGCTCCGCTTCGCTCCACCGCCTCGCTGCGGGATTTTCTCTACAAAACAAAGTTTCGACGATTCCATTAAATAATTAAAAAAGAAAGAGTCAATCAGGGCTATGGCATTCTATATCAATTCAAATTTCGACAATTTTAATTAGCATAATCTGTCAAATTAACTGAACAATAAAGTTAGGAAACTACTTTCGGTTTACTCCTCAAAAATATCAATCCAGTCAAAATCACCAAAGTACCAACAGATTGCTGCGTCGTCAATTTTTCACCATCCAAAATTCCCCAGATAATCGCAACAATTGGCATTAGCAAAGTCACGGTTGACGCAAAAAGTGGAGTAGAAATACTCAGTAATTTGTAATTCATCATCATTGCCAAGCCGGTTCCAAAGATGGATAACATCGCTACAAAACCCAGTCCTTCAAGCGTACTTTGATTAAAACTGAAATCTTGGAAAAATCCTGAAAATACCAATGCAATTAAAGAAGGTAATGATAAAACGAAAGAAAAAATAAAAGCTGACATCAGAATAGCCGGAACTTCATGTAGTTTTGATTTTATTGTTGTTGTACTGATTGCATAAAGTAGAACTGCTAAAACCAGCAAAAGAATAGGGTAGATTTTGATTTCGCCACTTTCACCACTTCCCAAAGCCAAAATACAAGCCCCAATAAAACTGATTAAAACGCCAATCATTTGTCTTTTGGTGGTAGAGAACTTCCAAACCAAAGAACCCACAATAATCACGAATATTGGCATCATGGAATTAATGATTCCTGCAATGCTGCTGCTAATCTCAGTCTCTGCTAGTGGAAACAGAAACATCGGAATAAAACTACCAGTCACAGCAGCTAAAATCAACCATTTTGTGTGCTGTTTCGGAAATTGTTTGATTTTAGTAATGGCGTAAGGCATCAATACAATTCCGGATATCAGAACTCTCAATGCTCCGACTTCATAAGGATTGAAATGCTCCAGAGATTTTTTTATCAATATGAAAGATGATCCCCAAATCACAGATAGAGCGATGAGAAGAATCCATTTTAGTTTTTCAGTATTCAAGGTTTTTGTTGTTTTAAGATGTTTAAATAATCGATTTTCGGAATCATTTTTGCGCCCAGACTTTCCAGGTGTTCAGAGTATATTTGGCAATCGATGAGTTCCCATTGATTTTGATATTTGGTCGTGAAATGGATAAAGCCCGCTTTTGATGCATTAGAAACTTTGGAAAACATACTTTCGCCACAGAGAACGTTACCAACTAAAATTCCATAAAAACCACCAACCAATTCGCCGTTTTGCCAGACTTCAAAACTTTTAGCTTTTCCATAATTGTGAAGTTTTACAAAAGATTCGATAAGTTCTTCATTAATCCAAGTTCCATCCTGACCTTTTCTTTCCAAAGTTTTGCAATTTCTCATCACTTCTTCGAAACATTGGTTTTCGGTAAACTCAAAAACCTTATCTCGCAGAATTTTTCTCATCGATTTTGAGATTTTAATTTCATTTGGGAATAAAATAAATCTTGGATCCGGACACCACCAAAGAATTTCTTCTCCTTCATTATACCAAGGAAATAATCCAATTTGATAAGCAAACCAAAGTCGTTCTGGTCTCAAATCGCCTCCGAAAGCCATCAACCCATCTGCCGAATCATAATGTTCAGGATCTGGAAAAGAAATATCGTTAGGATCAAGTTTAAGCATTGGATGATTTTGGGTTTATAAAAAATAATCCCTGCATTTTAAAATAAAGTGCAGGGAGATTTATGTGATATTATTCTATTGATATTAGAAAGGCAAGTCATCATCTTCATCCTCAGCAAAAACATTTTTGTTTTCTGTTGCAGGTGAATTTTGAGAAGGCGTAGCTTCAGTTGGTTCGTTAAAATCGCTGGAACCATCTTTTTCCATTCTCCAAGCTGTGATAGAGTTAAAATATTTTACATCACCTTGTGGGCTTGTCCATTCTCTACCTCTGATATTGATATGAACTTTTACTTTGTCACCTACTTTATATGTATTCAGTAAGTCAACTTTTTCTGATAAAAATTCAATATTAATAGGTTGTGGATACTGCTCTTCTGTCAAAAGAACCAATTCTTTCTTTTGAAATCCACTGTTAAAAGTTTGTAAATCAGAAATTTTCTTTATCGTTCCTGTTAATTCCATATCTCGAAAATGTTTTAAGTGTGTAAAGGTAATAAAAAGTATTGATGTTATTGAAAAAACGGGTGATCAAAAAACTTTAAAAAAATGTTGATTTTATTTTGGAGAGAATACAAAAGAGTTATATATTTGCACTCACCAAAACGAAAGAAAAGGAGTTCTTAAAAGTAATGCGGATGTGGTGTAATTGGTAGCCACGCCAGACTTAGGATCTGGTGCTTCACGGCGTGGGGGTTCGAGTCCCTTCATCCGCACAAAGAAAGAATTTCTAAGCAATTAGGAATTTTTTTTATGCGAAAATAGCTCAGCTGGTAGAGCACAACCTTGCCAAGGTTGGGGTCGCGGGTTCGAGTCCCGTTTTTCGCTCCACCGTCGCCCTGGTGGTGGAACTGGTAGACACGCAGGACTTAAAATCCTGTGTCCGCAAGGACGTACGGGTTCAAGTCCCGTCTGGGGTACTTAAAAACTCTCTGAATCGATTGATTACAGAGAGTTTTTTATTTTTAGGGTAGTTAAAAAGCTGGCTTTTATGTAATTGATTTGTATTATATAAACAGTTGCCAATAATTCTATTGGAACCAAGCTTCCACTTCGGTTTTTAATTTAGCTGTTAGTTTTTTATAATTTTTTCCTTAATGGTCTCAACTTTTCCAGTCAAATCAAAGTTTGCTGTTTCTCCGAAATTCTGTTCCTGAGCGGTATCTACCATCAAAAATAGTGTACATCATCATTATCTATTGTGCCAATATAGTTATTGAGCTTGTACCTTGATTCTAAATCAAAATAATTAGTCTATATGTAGATTGATTTGGGTTCTGAATAACTCTTTTCGATTGAAAATTGTGTAGTGTTTTAAAATTATTACAAAAGAAAATGCAACCAATTTAAATAAGACTTCTTTTTTCTGATTAAGAAAATATAAAATCTCTATAAAAATCAAACCTTACTCATCCACTGATATTCTATTTTAATTTTTTTGTCTTAAATTGTTTTCTATATTTGTTTATTAATATTTATTTGATATTTTGGTAATATTTTAACTAATATTCAATTAATTTGTTAGTGAATATCTTTATTTTTTGATTCTGTGAGAGCAAATTGTTTCATATTATTTTCATTGATAGCATTTCTTTCTTCCTTAGATTTAAATGCGCAAAGCTTATCTAAAAAACAGATAGACAGTATGCTTGATATAACCAATGTTGGATGGGATTTGGAAAGAAATATAAAAAACCTGAAGCAGATATATGGATATGCAGAAAAAATAAATTATGAGAAAGGAAAATATCGGGCACTCATGCATATGAGTAACTGGTATATGTTGAAAAGACAATATAAAACGGCAATTCCAATATTTGAAAATGTAGAATCTTTGCCTATTGAAAATCCTGACAATTATATATACAAAATCCAGGCATTACAAGATAAAGCTTCCGCTTATATTGAATTAGGATTTTTTGATGATGCCCATACAGCCATTAATAAATCTTTGAACGAAAGCAGGAATTTGAAAAATGACAACAAGTTTCTCATAATAGGACGCGCTTATCATCTGAAAGCTACACTTTGTATAGAACTGAAAAAACCGGAAGATTCTGTTTTGTTTTATACAAAAAAATCAATACTATATTTTCAAAAGATTCAAAAAACGTATTTAAGAGAAGGAAACCTGCAAAGCGCGTATATCAATATCAGCACAAGCTTTTTTGAAGCGAAGAAATTGGATTCGGCTTTATTCTATTCCTATAAAGTGAAATCTATGAAGAATTTGGGCTTGGAAGCCAAATCTTACTTGTTTCAGACTATTGCCCAGGTTCATATAGAAAAAAATCGTGTGGACAGCGCCCTTTTTTATTACAAAAAATCCGAGGCCATATCCAGGATATTAGAAGATCCGGCTACGTTGAAAATAGCTTATACTACCTTGTCCGGACTGTATGAAAAATTGGGATACAAGGACAGTTCGTTAATATACAGTAAAAAATATTCTCGGTTAGTAGACAGCATTGCTTTGCTTGATAAAAAAGCGGCGACAATTGCATCTCAGGCTATAAAAAAGGAAGTCCAGGAAGAAAATACAGAAACAAAACAGAGACTATATATCATATTGCTATGCATCTTTGTCTTATTATGCGTCCTTATAATCTTTCTTTGGTTTTTCTTCAAAAATTATCATAAAGAGAAAAAAGAAAGAATGAAAAAAGATGAGATACTTTTAGAAAAAGATGATGAGCTTATTAAAACAAAATCTATAATAAATAGTGCTTTTGAGGAGGTAACAAAGCTTGCAAAAAATAATGACCCTGCTTTTTTAGGCAGATTTAAAGAAGTGTATCCTGCTTTTTGTAATGAAATCCTGAAGATATGCCCGGATATGATCAATTCCGAGCTTGAGTTTTGCGCTTATCTTAAACTCAATTTTTCTACCAAAGATATTGCAACCTATACTTTTGTAACACCAAAAGCAGTACAAAACAGGAAAAACAGAATCCGAAAAAAACTGAATATTCCTTCGGATGAAGACATCTATTTTTGGATGAATAAAGTTGAGAAAAAATAAAAAGAACCGGTAGATTCCGGTTCTATAATTAGTTTTTGATGAATTTAAGACTTTGAGAATGATTATTAAATATTCCTTTTAAAATATAAGCTCCCTTTGGAAGATTGCTGAGATCAATATTATTTCTATTGTCATTAACTCTGTTTATTTTTTTTCCTGCTGCATCATATATTTCTACATTGGAGATGCTGTTGCTACCTTTAATATGAAGAATGTCTTTCACCGGATTGGGATATATTAGGACTTTCTCTTTATCCGCATTAGTAACAGCCATATTGACATCAGGCAATTGAAGGCGGAATCCTATGGGAACCCCGTTCTGTCTTCCCCATCCTACAATATACTTTCCATCAGGGGAGATTGCTCGCGGTAGACTAAAGGTGATACCTTGTGTATCGATTCCTAGACTCTGCGCATAAGCTGTAAGCTCTACACGCCCTGTTGTGGGAGTCCAGATAAAGCCTTCGCCATTATCAGGTGCAGGGTTTACAAAGATGTTACGAAAATATCCCACTGCTATGCTTCCATCTGCATTTATAGCAGTTGTTGCTCCTGAAAAGCCTGTTTCCAAGCTGACATCAGGATGGTCAATTTTTATTACACCGCTCGTCTCACTCCATATGATAGCGTATCCTAACATACTACTTCCTGTTGCCCATACACCATTATCAGAAATTGCTGCAACTTCGTTCAGAGGCAGAGTTCCATATTCTGTTTCTTCTGTAACCAGTTTCTGGACACCATTTTTCCACACAGCAAAAGACCTGTAACCTGTATCACTCATATCTTGCCATCCTCCGATTACAGTCCCATCTGCACTTAAGGCATTTGCTCTCGCACTTTTTCCTTCTTGCGTGCTACCCATATCGGAAACTCCTGTCTCCTGTGTCCATTTAACAGGATGTCCTACACCCTCATTATACCACCCAAGCCCTACTATGGTTTTGCCATCTGATGAAATATTAAATGCACTGCTGGTATGTTCTCCAGAATCCGCACCTATGCCTCCAAGATAATTAGGGCTTTCTGTAGCAACATCATACAGTGTTATTTCATTAAGATTGGTTGAAGGATTCGTGATGCTGAGAGCGATTTTGCTACCATCTGATGAAATAGAGGCATTACCTGCAAGCGAAACTCCGTTAGTGACTTGTCCTATATTTTTAAATCCGTTTTCCGATGTCCACATAAAATAGCTATTCCCTATACTTCCGGTTACTGTTCCTGTATTGGAAACATCATCAGGATGAACTGCAATACCAAGATTCGTGACCTGTGCATTGACATGAAAGCATAATGCTGTAATTGACAAAGTTAAAATTTGTGTAAATTTTTTGTTCATAATTCGGTATTAATAATTGTTTTAAATTCTGTCTGCAAATTGCAAAATATTTCTCATTTCCTTGATACCCTAAAGATACCATAGGTTTTTAATTTGCTGTTTTACAGTTTGTTAAAAATTATTTACAGGTATTCGACATTTTGTAAAATGTGGTAGTAAAGTGATTTAAGATTTCTTTTTCATATTGATGCCAATACTATTTCTTTGTGCATCTTAAATATAGATTGCAACATTACAATACGAATGAATTATAGTGGGAAATTGCTTCGTTTCTTTTCTGTTTCATTATTGATTGTAATATTTGGAGTTATTGGTCTGTTTTATTTACTTCATAAACAGCGGAAAAGAAAACCCAAAAACTTCAACAGAAAATAACAGAAAGTCTATTTGCCGACAGTACTTGATAAAGTTATTTATTATGTAATTATTTCTCTGGCACAATATAACTCTCCTGAAATTCTATATCGTTTCACAAGAGCTAATCCAAAGTTCTTTAAAAAGCTTGTGCAAATCGAACCGAATCTCAAAACATCAGAACTACTTTTTGGGCCCATCTCAAATTATAATTTTCCACAAAAGAGATTGATGCATACACTTTTGTAACTCTCAATGCAGTGCAGAATAGAATATGGAAAAGGCATAATATCGCTTCTCAGGAAGACCTGTAGATATCGTTTGAAAAGTTTTAATGTGCTAATAATCAATTTTTTTTGGTTTTTGTGGCATCTATGTGGTATGTGTTTTTTTCCGGAATAATGATTGTTGGTATTTCTTTGCCCATCCAACAAGATCGGAGCTAAAACACACACACAAATGAATTTTTCTTTAAAACAAAAATTATGGACATTTTTTGTCCTGATTATTCTACTGATTTTATTCAAATCCTACGCTTTTTTTGTTCCCGGTCGTAATGATAATGATTCATTAAAGATCAATAATCTTCTGATCTCAGCCAAAAAGCAATCTACGGAATTTAATTTTAACGAGAGTATTTTTTTAAGTAAAAAGGCATTACGCGCTTCGGAAAATCAATCTTACAGAATAGGAATTATTAAAAGTAATTATCAGATAGCTTTTGATCTTTGCAATCTTGGAAATTATGATGAAAGTATCAAGTACATTAATATACTGGAAAAGTCATATGGAGATTACATTCAGGATGATTTTCAGCTTAACATTGATTTGGCAGATCTGAAGGGGAGGAATTTTCTTGCGCAGGGTTTCAAAAAAAGGGCAAAGGAAGAATTCAGAAAAGAGCTTGGTTTAGCCTATTTGTATAAAGATTCTGAAAAAAAATATCAAGCAGCAATCCACGCATATACCAATTTGTCGGCAAGTTGTGAGACAGACAGCGCTTATTTCTATATGAAAAAGATACTTTCTTTTAGAGATAAGGTTAAAGACAAAAAAGTATTTTACATTACCTATATCAGTATCTCAGACTATTATTATAAGGAAAGGAAAGTCAATATAGATTCTGCTTTGTATTATAATAGCAAAGGAATTCAATTGGCAGAAGAAAACAATTCTACCTATATGTATATTGCAATTTTGCAGAAGGCAGAACTTCTTTTTCTCCAAAAGAAGTATCACGAATCTCTTCAGTATACTTTAAAGGGTATCAGGCTTTCCAAGGAAAGAAACAGGAGCGAAGAGGTATTGCTTTCTTATAAACTCTTGGCAGATAATTATAGGGAATTAGGCGATTATAAGTTACAGTCCAAATTTTTGGACAAATATTCCAAAATGAATGACAGCATCTTCAATGCAAGACAAACGGGTATACAAGCATCTGCAGATGTGATTTTTAATGAACAGGATCAAAATAAAAAAAGCCAAAGAACATCATCGCTTTGGTACATCATTTCGTCGATATTTATAATCTGTGCCATTGGCCTGGGTTTGTTTTTCTATTTTAAAAAGAATAAGAAACCTATTGAGATTTCTGATTCTGTTGTAGAAAATAAATCAGAAACCGAATTACCAAATGTTTCTTATGAAGAAATAATTGCGCTGGCAAAAGGAAATTCTTCTGATTTTCTATTCAGATTCAAAGAGATCTATCCCAGTTTTTTCGAAAAGTTATATGAAATTGAACCGGAACTCATCACTTCCGAGCTTACATTCTGTGCTTATCTTAAATTACAATTCTCCACAAAAGAAATTGCTTCTTACACTTTTGTGACGCCCAAAGCCGTACAAAATCGAAAAAACAGGATCAGAAAAAAGCTCAATATTCCATCCAATATGGATATCTATACTTGGATTGGTAGGCTTTAATGATTTGGCAATCAATTAATTGTAATTGTGTGGTATCGATGTGGCAGGTGTTTTTATTGATTTAGCAGACAACTGTATTTTCTTTGCTTTCTAGAAACACAATAAACATAACACACACACACAAATGATGAATCTTCTTGAGAAGCATTCGGGGAAGGGGGTTAATTTCCCCTCTTTTGGATGTTTTACTTTTCACTCATTCTCACAAAGATTCATTTGATATGAACTTCAAATGTTTAAGAATACTCCATATTGCTTATGTTCTTTTCCCAGTTTGATATTGGGAAGATTTACATTGGTACTCTTTTTTATTTTATTTTCCCTCTCTGCTAATGCACAAACTGTGATAGTAGGATTGGAACATATTGTTGTTCAGGAAGGTGCAGTGATATATGTTGATAGTACAGAAGCTAAACCAGGTCTGGATGAAGTGGTCTTAGTAACAAAAAAAACTGAAAATAATTCGCTTGTCAGCAGGGAAAAATTACTAGCTGTTTCTAAGGCAAATAAAGAAAGCAAATCTCGGATCAAAAAGGGTTTACCTAAACAAATAGAATTCACTTATCAGCCTAAAGAAAATAATTCTTCTATTTCAGAAACTTCTACTCAAAAAATAGTTGCTTCCAGTTCAAATTTCCAATGGAATCTGATAGGAATCGTTGTAGAAATAAAATATAGTTTTCTTCAGGTTTTATGGAGTAAAGGAAAAACTTCCGAAAAGGAAAACTTCTTCGCAGAGCAGTCTATTGCTTACAAATCTTCCCGCGCTCCTCCATATTGCTAATACAATCATAACCTGATATTGCAGAAAAAACATTTTCAAAAATCTATTGAAAATGATAATTCTGTATTCTTTTTTAACAATTAAAAAAATAAGCAAATGTCAATACTTCATAAAATAAAAGCTTATCTGTATGATAACCTTTTGACCAAAGATGACCCGAACGATTTTATTGCAAGAACAATCAGTGAGCGGTCATTGGACATAAAACAAATATGCAATGCTGCAGTAACCAGAGGTGGTGCAGACTTATCTGCTGCCGCTATGGAGCATGCGACGGAGTTGTTCCTGAAAGAAATGGCGTATCAGCTATGTGACGGTTATTCTGTTAATACAGGCTATTTCACTGCGGGTACACAAATAAGGGGCGTTTTCAATAGCCCTAACGAAGCTTTCAATAATCAGAAACACAATATCTTTTTTCAGTTCAATCAGGGAGAAAAACTGAGAAGCGAGATACCAACTATAGAAGTTGATATACTGGGTGTTGCAGATGCATCGTCACTTATCCTGCAAGTGAAGGATGTGAAAAGCGGTTCTGTGAACGATCTGCTTACACCTGGCAGAAATCTGAAGGTCACAGGACACAAGATCAAGGTTGCGGGAGACAATGCCGGAAACGGAATCTTCTTCACAGATACTGCCACCCAAACCAGAACCTTGGTTGACGCAAGTGACGTGGTAATAAACAATCCGTCTGAGTTGATCATTGTGATACCGACGCTGGCTCCCGGTACTTACACATTGGAGGTGGTAACACAATATTCAAGCAGTGGCATATTTCTGAAAGAGCCCCGCACAGCACTTTTTGATAAACCGCTTACGGTAGCGTAGCGGTTAGGTGATACATATACCCGTGTGGAGACTCTCCTCACGGGCGTATGTTACAACCTCATACGGACGAGTGGAGGACATCCACTCGCCCGTGAGGAAAGATTCCTTATAGGAAACATTATAAACATTCTAAGCACAACAAATGAAAAAAAATATTACAACAATACTGGCATTGGGCTTTGTGCTATCTGCCATTTCTTTAGCTCAGGCTCAGACCGGGCGTGTGGGAATTAATACACTAGATCCAAAAACAACACGGGACATAGATGGGAAGCGAGATGCAGGAGGTACGCTCCTGACAACAGACATTACAGGTTTGCATGCACCAAGAATAACCAGGGCAGAACTTACTGATAAAGGTAATAGCTTGTACGGTACCAATCAGAAAGGAGCGTTAGTTTATATCACCGATAAATCACTATCGACACAGGTGTCGGTATTGAAGTTGGAATAACCGATTTGGTGTGGAAAACTATTTTCAGCAATTTATTAATCTCAGATTATACCTCTTTGAGGTCGAAAAAATGGAGAGTCGGAATATAAAAACAAAACAAATGATAAAGAAAATACTATTATGCTTATTTCTAATAATGAGCTATTTAAGCCTGGAAGCCCAATGTACGACAGAAAGGATATCTAATTCTACCTTGATTGGATCTTCAGGAAGCTATACAGGATGGAGCCTCTCTGACACTAATGTATTTACCAATTCGTCAGGTAGAGGGGTATCATTTAGAATTGATGGGCAAACGAACAACCTTACCCAAAACATCACTAATGTAAATCCGCAAGGAAATACGTCCCCAATTATTAAGATGAATATTGGTGCATATGATGCCCTGGCTGTGGCAAATAGTAAAAGTGCATCACTTACAGTCTATTATAATGGAGTTCAATATATGTCAATAGAAACAAGAAATGGTATTACTACCGGAGGAGCTTATGTATATTACTATAATGGAGCAAGTGGCAATTACTCCCGAATACCAATGGTTCCTACAGGAGACCCGGCAGTTGCAAACGTAAATATCGAGCTAACATTGCCAAACAATACACCAAATTCCGGACAATTACGATTTTATTACGATGGATCTGGTACAGCCCCAGTTGATGATTTTTATATTGGTAGTGTAAGCTTAATTACAACTTTAGTAACTCCTACACCAACTATTTCAGCAGGAGCTACAAGTTTTTGTGTTGGAGGAAGTGTAACTTTAACATCATCTTCTGCATCTGGCAACCAATGGTACAAAGACGGTGTTATCATTTCCGGAGTAACCGGACAGACCTATTCTGCGAATACCTCCGGAACTTACACTGTGATTGTAACAACAATGGGTTGTGCCAGTCCTGTATCGGCAGGTACGACGGTGACTGTAAATTCGCCACCCCCAGCACTTGCAGTTTCTGCAGGCGGTCCTACAACTTTTTGTACAGGCGGAAGTGTTCTTCTGACCTCTACTTATAATACCACAGGTGCATACCAATGGTATTTTAATGGTACAGCAATTCCAGGAGCAGTATTTTATCAATATACAGCAAATGCGTCAGGAACTTATACGGTTACCAGAGAATTAAGTGGCTGTACCAGTCCTGTATCGGCAGGTACAACGGTAACGGTAAATCCAACCCCGGCAACTCCATCTATTTCTGCAGGCGGTCCTACAACTTTCTGTACAGGCGGAAGCGTTATTTTAACCTCTTCTTCCGCATCCGGCAACCAATGGTACAGAAACGGAACAATTATCTCCGGGGCAACAGCGCAGACTTATGCTGCCAATACTTCCGGAACTTACACCGTGACTGTAACAACAAGCGGATGTCCTAGTGCAGCATCAGCAGGAACAGTTGTAACAGTAAATTCTACTCCGGCTACCCCAACTATTTCGGCAGGTGGTTCTACAACATTTTGTGCAGGGGGAAGCGTGACTTTAACTTCGTCTTCTGCATCTGGTAACCAATGGTACAGAAACGGAATATTAATTTCCGGGGCAACAGGACAGACTTATTCTGCGAATACTTCAGGAACTTATACAGTTATTGTTACCGCAAGCAGTTGTCCTAGCGCAGCATCTGCGGGCACAGCAGTAACGGTAAATAATTGTACGGGTATTGCTTGTAATACGAAGTTCTATTTAACGCAATATCCTGTATCAGGACCCACTACTTTGTATGAACTAGACAATACTACCAACCCTTTTACGATAACTTCTATAGGTACATCTCCTGCCAATATGCATGTAAATGCTATTGGTTACAATACAGTAGATAATTTGATTTATGGGATAAGAACCGATGCTGGTTTTATGAACTATATGGTAAGGATAGACGGCAATGGAGTATTTACCAGCTTGGGAGCTGTGACTAATTTACCCACAGGTGGCTATAACTCTGGTGCATTTGATAACGGTGGAAATTACTATGTACTTAATTCCGGGTCAACGAGGTTTTATAGAATAGATGTAACAACCAATACCGCTACATTGATTACACTTTCAAGATCGTTAAATGTGAACGATATTGTTTATGATAAAACAACAGGGAAGATTTTCGGCTACGAAGGAGTATCAGGAGCTAATATATTGGTTTCTATTGACCCTGTTACCGGAACGGTTACCAATATCGGAGCAAGCGGATTACCGGATGGTACTCTCGTAGGAGCTTTGTATGTCGATGCCTCTGGAGATATTTTCGGAAATGTAGATAATGGTTCAGGCTTCTATCAGTTCAACAAAACCACAGGTACAGCCGTAAAAATTTCCAACTCGATTGGTGCCAATGGAAATGATGGGACAAATTGCCCTGATGCGTTAATCACTTTCCCGGCAGACCTAAGTATTACTAAAACAGACGGCAAAACAGTTTATACACCGGGTACTACCAATACCTACACTATTGTTGTAAGCAACAACAGTGGTCAGTACGGTGTGCTTGGTGCTACGGTTTCAGATCCTGTACCGGCAGGTATCCCTGCTGCGAATGTATCTTATTCCGTACCGGTATTAACAGGCGGAGCAACCACCAGCATTACCGGGACTCAAACCGGTGCTCTTAATGATGTGGTAGGACTTCCTATAGGTGCTACAATCACCTACACCGTTGCTATCAATGTTCCTGTTGCATTTACAGGCGATCTGACTAATACCGTTACGGTAACCCCACCTGTAAATTCTACAGATCCTAATAATGCCAATAATTCGGCAACAGATATAGATAGTTTTAACAATCCTTGTGCGATTACTGCTTCCAATCCTGATTCAGATGGTGATGGAATAGCTAATTCTTGTGATTTGGATGATGACAATGATGGAATTTTGGATACCAATGAATGTTCTTCACCTGATGTTTTTGCCAATTATAGCACATCTACCATTACAGGTGCAAGTACATCAAACGCAACAGTTAGTAATATAAAATTCGGTGGAGTTACGGGTACACTTTCACGTGTTAATGTAGGCGTTTCTGCAATTACCCCAATTTATATTAATTCAAGAAATCTTTCTAATGGAAGTATTTATACTCCGGCAGGGACTACAAATCAATCAACACTAACCGAAGAACTACAGAATTTTAATAATCTAGTTAATAACGTCACTACCTATACACTTAATTTAGACAAGCCTGTAGAAAGTATTACGCTACATGTCTGGGATTTTGATTTTATGAGAACTCGATTTACAGGAAATCACAAAGAACAACTTGTAAGTGGAGGACCAGATTTGACTTATGACACTGCAACTAGAGTATTATATGATATAGATATTGCTACTTATAGTAATGTGATAAAGGACGGATTTGGCTCTGTTAAAATTACAAGTACGAATGGATTGCCTTTTACACAGGTTGTTTTCCAAAAGTTTGATGATCCAATTTCTAGTTTTCCAGGTGATACTTTTAGTTATACTTTTTCGGCTGTTTCGGCTTGTGATACCGATGGTGACGGCATTCCTAATCGTTTAGATTTAGATTCTGATAACGACGGATGTTTGGATGCAATCGAAGGCAGCGCGGCAATTACATCTTCACAGCTTGTTAACGCTGGAGGAACTGTTATAGTGGGAACAGGCTCTACAGCCTCAAATCAAAATATTTGCACAGGACCGGGTTGTATAGATCCTAATGGTATCCCTGTTATTGTAGGAGTGAGCGGACAAGGCGTAGGGCATTCCCAAAATAGCTCGTTAAATGATTGTACTGATTTTATGTGGCCTACCTGTATTTTTGATAATACAAATGGTGGAAATGCAACATCCGTTTCCGTAGCTAAGTCTAATGTAACTCCAAGTGCTGCACCTACCATAACATATCTGCAGAATGCTTCTGCTTCAGCATCTGGTATGAATGAGTTGGATTTTGGCGGGATAGATCTCACCAACACAACAGGTAACAGAATACCAAATGTATTAGTAGATATTAGCAAAATAGGTTTTTGGACACAAAACATAACTGGTACAATCTTTAAACTATATAATTATAATGAAACCGATCAGGTTTGGGAGGGCACATTAGGCAATGGGCAGAAAGCTTATTTCAAATTATTGGGTGTGTCGGTTAACGGAACTGCAATTGCAAATCCCAACATCAAGCTATTGCCAATACAAAATTCGGCTTCGGTCACAGGATATCATCTCGCTTCTACTGGCAACACTGTTTCTGATGCGGCCACATCCTTTACAGATGGAGGTACAGGAAGTAATTACTCTATTACTGGTGCAACAGTTTCTCTTCCTGCAAATCTACCTGTTATAGATTTGGGAGCTCTGGCGAATGGTGCCAGTTTAACCAATGTTAAAATCAGAATGGGACTTGTGATGCCAAACAATGCAGATGCATGGGTTGCCTCCTCTGATTCCGGAGTGGGTGATATCGACTACTATGTTTATGGTTTTGCAGATGTTTGGGGAACAGGATATGATTTTGGGGATGCTCCTTCGGGATACGGTATAGCACAGCACGCTCCCGGTTTGTGTAAACCTGCTATTTACATAGGACCAAACCGCCAGGATTATGAAAGTTCCATTACAGGTAGCATAACAGCAGATGCCGATGATCTGAATATGAACAATTATGATGATGAAAATAATGGTCTCCCGAATTATTCGAACGGTCAGAACATTTATACTGTTACTTTACCTTACGTTAATAATTCATCTGCAGGTATAGTCAGTGCTTGGATAGACTGGGATAATAATG
>Ga0308158_10001369_pt1 | contig 26713 bp, 20 predicted proteins | sample PhyBR2_FD_201038 | JGI IMG/M metagenome (GOLD analysis project Ga0308158, IMG submission 201038) | Phyllosphere microbial communities from UC Gill Tract Community Farm, Albany, California, United States - DLSLB.R2 | ecosystem: Host-associated > Plants > Phyllosphere > Unclassified | place: USA... | reverse complement strand
TCACTGGTGAAATGCTCATCACATCGATCCTGCTATTCGTGGTGATGCGGCACATCTGGGGTTGGAAGCGGAACAGTGCGCTCGCCGTGGTGGCGCCATTACTTCTGATCGATCTCGGATTCTTCGCTGCGAACGTTGCGAAATTCGCGGATGGTGGCTGGGTTCCGGTGGCGGTCGCCTGCACGATGGGCCTGATCATGCAGACATGGATGTCCGGACGTCGACTTCTGTCAGCCCGCACGAAAGCGGATGAGATCCCGCTGGACGCAATCATCAAGAAGTTGGCGCACAAGAAGCCACCGACCGTACCCGGCACGGCCATCTTCCTCACGAGCGACGTTGAGGGAGCCCCAACGGCCCTTCTCCACAGCCTGAAGCACTACAAGGTACTACACGAGCAGAATGTGATCCTCAGCGTTGTCACCGCCGCGACACCGTTCGTACCTGATGACGAGAAAATTTTCCTGGAGAGCTTCAATCCGCTTTTTAGCCGCCTGGTTCTGACGTTCGGATACATGGAGACGCCGAATATACCCCGCGCGCTTGTGTTGGTACGGAGGCTCGGTTTCAAGTTCGACATCATGTCGACGTCGTTCTTCCTGTCCCGGCGCACGATCTTGCCGTCGAAGAAGGGCGGAATGCCGTTCTGGCAGGATCGCTTGTTCATCGCGCTCGCGCAAAATGCTGGTAACGCGACCGATTACTTCGGCCTGCCGTCCGGCCGGGTGGTGGAACTCGGTCTGCAAACGACGATTTGAACGAGCGGAGTTGGCGACCGCATGTAGGGAAACGTACGAGACCGAACGGTCGGCGCTGGCGGCGCTTACGCTAAACCTTGGGGATGAGTTGGAGGGCCCGGCAAGCGCCAATGTGTCGCGGGGTCTACCATCGAATGGTTTCGCTATTAGATTCTAACGATGAAAATCACCAATACCCAGATCTTCCTGATGGCGTTCGGGGCTATCGCCTTAATCGCTGCTCTGATGATCAGCACCCTGTTCCTCGGCCATACTGTGGCTCCGCCGCCAGTTTAGCCGGTATCGAGATGTGAGTCAGGGACGGCTCACGCCTGAGTGGAAGGTTGAGAGGATGTGAGCCCGGCAGGAAGTGACAGGCTCAGGTTTGCCCTCCAATTAAATCCCTTGCGCTAGCTATATCCGCCATCTGCTCTCGGGAAGCTGTAGTAAAAGGTCGGGGCGCGCGTGACAGACCGTTCAAGCGTCTTCTGTCTTCCCGGTAGGTCCACCTGCTGCAAGCGTCCGTAGTGGCCCTACGGTGGGCCCTGACAATCGCGGGAGGATTTATCATCGCTTTCCCTGTCCTGTTCCTCCGCCGCTATATTCATGCGGGAACTAACTCGTTCCTGGCAAGTTCGGCTTGGGCTCGCGTTGCCTGGCGTTTAACGCCTTCCCTCGCGTGGGGAGCGAAAGCAGGAGTAACTTAAGCGGGAGGGGAAATGCGTGAGTACCCAAAGCGATCTGGCGCCACGTTTTGCCGATTGTATCACGGCATGATATGTGTGGGCATGAGGGCGCGAAAATAAAAGCAAACCGGCTATGGGAATTTAACGCTCACCGCTTTCACGCAAAATGCCTACGAGGCGCAGCATGTTTGGACGAAAAGTGGTAGATAAATGTGTGCGTGAAGGAGCTTGGCTCTCAGTTTGCATTCCGTCCGCAGTCCTCAGCGGATGCGCCGGTCCGAGTGTGCTTTCCCCCCATGGTACGGTCGCTGCCGCCAACCGCGCCATCATGCTCAACTCGCTGGGCGTCATGCTAGTGATCGTCATCCCCACGATCGCCGGTGTCGGCCTGTTTGCCTGGTGGTTTCGCGCGTCCAACAGCAAGGCGCGGTACAGGCCAAATTTTGCGTTTTCCGGCCGTCTGGAACTGCTGATCTGGTCGATCCCCTTTCTGGTCATCCTGTTTCTGGGCGGGATCATCTGGATCGGCAGCCATCAGCTCGATCCGTACAAGCCCCTTGCCTCTCAGAAGAAGCCGCTTGAGGTCCAGGTGGTGTCGCTCGACTGGAAGTGGCTGTTCCTCTATCCCGAGCTGCAACTTGCCAGCGTCAACGAGCTGGTGGTTCCAACCGGCACTCCGGTGCATCTGTCGCTGACGTCAGGCAGCGTGATGAATTCCTTCTTTGTGCCGCAGCTCGGAAGCATGGTGGCGGTCATGTACGGTATGGTGACCCAGCTTCATCTGATGGCCGATCGTGACGGCGACTTCTACGGCCAGTCCACTCAGTTCAGTGGCCAGGGTTTTGCTGATATGAATTTCAAAGTGCGCAGCGTGTCTCCCGCCGCCTTCAGCGCGTGGACGACGTCGGTCCGGCAGTCGGGCGGTTCGCTTGACCTGAAGAGCTACCAGGCGCTCGAGGCGCCCAGCCAGAACGTGCCGCCAACCACTTTTGGCCAGGTGGATCCGGCACTCTTCGCCAGGATCGTCAGCGGCGCGCCGGACAATTTGCCGGCACATGCGCGGCATTCTTCGACCCGGGGTCGGGAGGCCGCAAGCATTGCTCGGTAAGCTTAGCTGGTCATCGCTCCCTCTCGATCAGCCCATTCCGCTGGTGGCGGGCTCGAGCATCCTCCTACTCGGGCTGGCGCTGGTGGTTTGGGTCGTGGTCAAGGGCTATGTTCCCTATATTTGGCGAGAGTGGATCACGAGCGTCGACCACAAGCGCATCGGTGTCATGTACTGCGTGCTGGCGCTTCTGATGCTGCTTCGCGGCTTCGTCGACGCCATCATGATGCGCTCGCAGCAGGCTATTGCCTACCAGTCGCCAGGATATCTCCCGCCTGAACATTTCAACCAGATTTTTTCCGCGCATGGCACGATCATGATCTTCTTCGGGGCCATGCCCTTCATGATCGGCCTGATGAACTTTGTCGTGCCGCTGCAGTTGGGTGTTCGGGATATCGCTTTTCCCCGGCTAAACTCGATCGGCTTCTGGCTGACGGCCAGCGGCGCGCTTCTGGTCAATGCCAGCCTGCTGATCGGAGAATTCGCGCGCACCGGCTGGCTTCCCTACCCGCCGCTTTCGGAACTTCAATATTCGCAGGATGTGGGGGTCGACTACTATCTCTGGGCAATCCAGATTTCGGGTCTCGGAACGCTGATGACCGGCGTCAACCTGGTTACCACGATACTGAAGACACGGGCGCCGGGCATGAGCTATCTGCGAATGCCAATGTTCTGCTGGACGGCGCTCGCGACTAATCTGCTGATCGTCGCCGCCTTTCCGATACTGACCGCCACACTCGCCATGCTGACGCTGGACCGCTATCTCGGCTTCCATTTCTTCACCAATTCCGGCGGCGGCAACATGATGATGTTCATCAACCTCATCTGGGCCTGGGGACACCCAGAAGTCTATGTTCTTGTGCTACCCGCCTTTGGGGTATTCTCCGAGATTATCTCGACCTTTTCCAGCAAGCCGCTGTTCGGCTATCGCTCCATGGTCATCGCCACGATGTTTATCTGCATCGTTTCCTTCACGGTCTGGTTGCACCATTTCTTCACGATGGGTGCCGGCGCCGACGTTAACGGCGCCTTTGGCATCGCAACGAGCATCATTGCGGTCGGAACAGGCGTGAAGATCTACAACTGGATGTTCACGATGTATGGTGGCCGCATCCGCTACGAGACGCCCATGCTGTGGTCGGTCGGCTTTCTGGTGACCTTTACGATAGGCGGCATGAGCGGTGTCCTTCTTGCGGTTCCGCCGGCGGACTTCGCGCTCCACAACAGTCTCTTCCTCGTCGCTCACTTCCATAATGTGATCATCGGCGGCGTGCTATTCGGCGCCTTTGCGGCAATGACGTTCTGGTTTCCAAAGGCCTTCGGCTTCAGGCTGGACGAGCGCTGGGGCAAGTGGGCCTTCTGGCTCGCCTTCATTGGCTTCTACGTGACCTTTGTGCCACTTTACATCACGGGGCTTGAAGGGATGACACGACGCCTGCAGCATATAGAGGTGGCTGCGTGGTATCCTTGGCTTCTGGTCTCTGCCGCAGGGATCGTCATCATGATGGCGGGTGCGGCGGCGCAGCTTATCCAGCTCATCGTCAGCATCCGCAACCGCGAGGCTTTGCGTGACGAGACCGGCGATCCGTGGAATGGGCGATCTCTTGAGTGGGCGACGCCATCTCCGCCGCCCGCCTTCAATTTTGCCGTGCTCCCGGATGTGCGGGAGCAGGAGCCTTACTGGGCGATCAAGCAGCGTGCGATCGAACAGCAGGACCTCGGTCCAGCACCGACGTATCAGCCGATCGGGATGCCGGAAAACAGCTCAGTTGGTTTCGTGACTGCCGCTTTTACCACGGTACTCGGCTTCGCGCTGATCTGGCAGATTTGGTGGCTGGTGATTGTTGGCCTGGTGGCGGGCTTTGTGCTCTTTGTCATATTCACCTGGATGGACCCGCAGGAACGAGAAATCAGCGCCGAAGACGTAGCCGTCGCCGATCGCCGGCGGCGCTCGGCCCGAGAGGCATGGCTGGCGCAGCAAGGAGAGGCCTCGTGAGTGAAGCGGATCTCTTTGCAGGCAGGGAGGATCCTTACCGCGTCGGCCGCGGAGGCGGCAACGCCAAGGGCGCGACCGGTCATGGCGAGGGCGGGCCTTCACCGAAGAAGACCGTTGCCAGCTATGGCTTCTGGATCTTCCTCCTGAGCGACATCATTATGTTCTCAGCATTTTTCGCGACCTATGCTGTTCTGGTAATCCGAACGGCGGGTGGGCCAACGGGCGCGGAACTGTTTGAGCAGCCCAGAACGGCTGCCGAGACGGCCTGTCTGCTGTTTTCGAGTTTCACAGCCGGCATGGCTGCGGTTGCGGCCAAGCGTGAACAAGTCGCGGCAAGCGAGATATGGCTGCTCGCCACGGGCGTGCTGGGTGTCGGCTTCCTCTTTCTGGAGCTCGGCGAATTCGCCAGCCTGATCGCGCAGGGCGCAGGCCCACAGCGCAGTGCTTTCCTGTCCGCTTTTTTCGCGCTTGTCGGATGCCACGGCCTGCACGTGTTCGGCGGCCTCCTCTGGCTCGGCACGATGATGGCCCAGATCCTCGTGAAGGGCTTCAGGCCACAGATCCAACGGCGGCTCGCCTGCTTCAATCTGTTCTGGCATGCGCTTGACATTGTTTGGATCGCGATTTTTACGCTCGTCTACCTCATGGGGATAAAGCATTGACCGACAGTCGAGACGCATCGACCCAAGGCGCCAAGGAAAAGGCGCCCGGCGAAAAGGCGCAGGGCAACGACGGCGACATCACCAAGGGAGCTACCAGCTATGTAATCGGTCTGGTGCTGGCCATGCTGATGACCGCTGCGTCCTTTGCCGTTGCCAATGGATGGGCATTCGTCTGGCAACCGGGTATAGGAGCTGCTCTCATCGCGCTGGCGGTGGGGCAGATTGGCGTTCATCTCGTGTTCTTTCTGCACCTGACCACTGGTTCCGACAATACTAATAACGCGCTGGCGCTCGCGTTCGGGACGCTTGTCGTGATCCTGATCGTAGGAGGCTCGCTCTGGATCATGCATAATCTCGATCAGAAAATGATGCCGACCATGCCAACCATGCCCTGAGAACGAGGGAGGATTGCGACGGCGCGCCTCCTTCCGCTAACCTCGGATTATCATGAACCTCCCGCCCATCTCTTTTCCGGCCGGGAACCGCAGACCACTCGGGGGCAACTGTGTCGATCTTTGAGCTTTCTGCCATTCTCTTAAGCCTTTCGGCCGTGCTCGGCTGGATCAATCACAAATACCTGCCGATGCCGAACACGATCGGCCTTCTGGTGATGAGCGTGGCGGCATCGCTGATCCTGGTCGCGATCGATGCCGCCTATCCCGGGCGGCACTTCTTCGAGCCGCTGACCCAGGCCATGCTTCGTATCGATTTTACAGAAGTGGTAATGAACGGGATGCTCGCTTTTCTGCTTTTTGCCGGCTCGCTGCATGTCGATCTCGGCAGGATGCGTGAACGGGCGGCGCCGGTCGCAATTCTCGCCTTGTTCGGGACGATCGTGTCCACCGCAATCGTGGGCGGCGGTTTCTGGCTTCTCGCGAAACTGTTCGGTCAGGACATGCCGCTCGCCTGGGCGATGGTCTTCGGCGCCCTCATCAGCCCCACGGATCCCGTCGCAGTCCTGGCGACGCTCAAGAACGTCAAAGTGCCTGCCGATCTTGAGGTGGAAATGCAGGGTGAATCCTTGTTTAATGACGGGATCGGTATTGTTCTCTTCACCGTGATGCTGCTGTTTGCAACGCAAGCAGAGGGTGACAAGGTCACCGCTGAGTCGGTCCTTAAACTCCTCCTCGTGGAAGGCGGCGGCGGTCTCCTGCTCGGCATCGTCACCGGCGGCATTGCTTACTGGGCTATGCGCCTGATCGACGACTATTCAGTAGAGGTGTTGATCTCGCTTGCCCTTGTCACAGCCACTTATGCCATTGCAGAGCGCCTTCACGTCAGCGGTCCCTTATCCGTAGTCGCCGCGGGCCTACTGGTTGGTTATCACGGACCCCGCAAAGCCATGAGTGATCGTACCCAGACGTATCTGTTCGGATTGTGGACGCTGATCGACGAGATTCTCAATTCGGTTCTCTTCCTACTGATCGGGCTCGAAGTACTCGTCCTAAGATTCGACACGCTATCCCTGGAGATCGCGGCCGTGGCCATACCGCTCGTTCTGCTGGCACGGCTGATCGCCGTCGGGGCCCCCGCACTGGCTGCCTGGTCAAGCGACATGATGTCGACCAGAAACGTGCCGTTCCTCACCTGGGCGGGCATCCGTGGCGGCATCTCCATTGCACTGGCGCTATCCGTTCCAGATAGCCCGGCCAAGCTTGTCATTTTATCCTCCACCTATTCGGTGGTCTTGTTCAGCATCATCGTTCAGGGTCTCACCTTGGGTGCACTCGCGCGGCGAACCATATTTGTCGAAGGGCCTTCGGTGGCTGAGAAGACTTCTCGCTGACTCGCATGTGAAGGCATGTTCATCAGCATAGAGTCTATGCCTCTTTGGGGCCGGGGCGTGCACGTGTTTGTGATGCCCTCTAAGCCTTGCCGCACACGCGGTGCGATTTATATCATGCCATGATGTATATATTGTAGGATACCTAGGCAAAGGCAGAACGGAGCGCTTGGATGTTGCAATCTCGCAGGTCGTCGGAGCACCGCGGTATCTATGTGCTCGTTGTCGCCACAGTCGTCTCACTCATCGGGATCGTTCTTAGTGTCGGCGGTGGCTGGCTAGCGGCGTTGGGAGGGAGCTGGTATTATCTGCTAGCCGGAATTTCGCTCTTCATAAGCTCTGTCCTCCTCTTCATGCACAGGCGCGGCGGTGTGCTCCTCTATGCTGTTATCATCGTCGCCACTGCGGTATGGGCTTTCGCGGAGGCTGGGCTGGACGGGTGGGCCTTGGTCCCTCGCCTGGTTGCCCCATTAGTCCTTTTCACCTTCGTTATTGCGTGCCTTCCCTTCCTCTATCCGCGGACCAGCTGGCGACAGACAATCAGCGGCTTGAGCATTCTTATCATCCTGTCCTTCTTCAGCGGCTTTCTTGTTTACCGGCTAGCGCCGGACCCCGCCGTCGATTCCTTGCCGGTCGTGGCTGCTCGCACCATGGCGGATCCCTCGACCCTGCAAGCGGGCGTCGATTGGCCGGCATACGGTGGCAGCGATAGCGCCCGTCGGTTCTCGCCGTTGGCCGAGATCACGCCCGACAACGTCAAGCATTTGAAGAGAGCGTGGGTAGCGCATACCGGCGATCTTCCAAGCGAGCAGGCAAAGAACACTTATGGCGCCGAAACCACGCCGTTGAAGGTCGATGACTCCCTCTACCTCTGCACCCCGAAAAATATCATGCTCGCTTTGGATCCTGCGACGGGGAAGGAAAAATGGCGTTACAACCCGCTCGTGCCGGACGAAAGCATTCCTTATACGGCGGCCTGTCGTGGTGTCGCGTTCTTCAAACAAACCGACGCAAAGGCTTCCGACGTCTGTGCAGAACGCATTATCGAGGGAACGCTGGATGCCAGGTTGATTGCCGTCGATGCGAAGACAGGAGTGCCGTGCCCGAATTTCGGCCGTGCCGGGACCGTGGATACGACGGACGGCATAGGCCAGCACGATCCTGGCATGTTCTCGATGACCTCTGCACCGACAATCGTGCGGGGTGTAATCGTAGTTGGACATCAAGTTTTGGATGGTCAGAAACTTGATGCTCCGTCCGGCGTCATTCAAGCCTATGACGCGGTCTCGGGCGCGCTGCGCTGGACATGGGACATGGAGCGGCCCGACAATAATGGCTTGCCTCCCGAACACGAGACTTACAGCCGTGGTACCCCTAACATGTGGACGACGGCCTCGGGTGACGAACAGCTCGGGCTCGTATACCTGCCTCTCGGCAGCGCTGCGGTCGATTATTGGAGCGGCGCCCGTTCCCCCTTGGAAAAGCAATTCTCTACATCTTTGGTGGCCATTGACGTTTCGACGGGCAAACCGGCATGGCATTTTCAGACGGTGCACAACGATGTCTGGGATTACGACCTGGGCTCGCAGGCGACGCTTGTGGATTATCCGACCGAGGCGGGACCGGTCCCCGCGCTCGTCTTGCCAAGCAAACGTGGCGACATATTCGTGCTCGACCGCAGAACCGGGAAGCCGCTCGTTTCGGTAGAGGAAAAAGCGGTGCCAAAGGGCGGCGTCGAGCCCGATCAACGCACCCCAACCCAACCCTTTTCCACCTACCATAGCCTACGCAAGCCGGATCTCACGGAGGCGAAGATGTGGGGCATGTCTCCAATTGACCAAATGATCTGCCGGATCCAGTTTCGCCAGGCGAGCTATGACGGCATCTTCACTCCGCCAACAAGTAATCGCCACAGCATTGAATATCCTGGCTATAACGGCGGCTCCGATTGGGGCGGGATCGCGATGGACCCGCAGCGCGGTGTGCTGATTGCCAACTACAATGACATGCCGAACTACAATCGGCTGGTCCCCAGGGCTGAAGCCGACAAGCTGGGCTGGGCGCCGCGCGACCAGGCCCGCGGAAAGATCGGTGGAGCCGAGGGAGCGGGAGATCCGCAAGCGGGTGCGCCCTTTGCGATCAACGTCAATGCGGGCTGGCGTCTCCCCGTGACAGGGCTTCTGTGTAAGGAGCCGCCGTATGGCGGCATTCGTGCCATCGATTTAAAAACTGGCAAGACGCTTTGGGATCGACCGCTGGGAGAGGCACGCACCAATGGACCCTTTGGCATTCCGTCGATGCTTCCAATCACCATTGGTACGCCAAATAACGGCGGCTCCGTGGTCACAGCAGGTGGCCTGGTTTTCATTGCGGCTGCGACCGACAACCTGATCCGTGCAATTGACATCAGAACCGGTAAGACCCTTTGGACGGATAAACTTCCGGCTGGCGGTCAGGCGACGCCGATGACTTACGAGATCAATGGGAAACAATATCTCGTCATCATGGCTGGCGGGCATCACTTCATGGAAACACCGGTCGGCGACGCGGTAATTGCTTATGCGCTCCCATGATCTGCCTGTCGGCGGAAACAGTCGGGTTGGCGCCTCGCTTATCTGGTTTCCGGACGGCCCGTTCAGTCACTGTTTCGTTCGGTCGGTATGTGGCGGAGGAAGGACGTCCGGCTTGATGAAACTCATCTTGGGACAATCTCCTCGTAGGCTGCCTCCCAGGACCGGGCGGAACCGGCGCCTTTCAACTGAATTGAAAACCAAAAGGAGGAAACGATGAAACAGGTCCCCACATGGTCGGCCTCATTCAGTATCGCCACGCTTGTTCTGTCAGCGGCATTTGCACCGAGCGCGGCATCCGCGGAAGATGCAAAGCCTGCGGTAGAACAGGACTGCAATCTGCCCACTGGGCAGCAGGACAACGCAAAGCTCAGCAGCAAGCTGGATAACTGCAACAGCGTTCTGAAGCCGCCTAAGGTTGGCGATAACGAGATTGTGGCGCCGACCCCGCATACAGGCACGATGCCGGTCGTGAAGCCGGGTGAGCTTCCGCCAAACAAGAATCCCTGACCTTGATGAGGTCGCGTGGTGATGGCCGTTGGGCCATCGCCGTCCGGTGCCATCGGCTGGAGGCAATCCGTCCTTTTCTTAAGTTGCGAAACAACACAAGGCCGCTGCCGGGTAGGGCCGAGAGCGGCCATGTTTTTCGAGTCAAGAGCCAGCGGCAACGCATCGGGTTTGCCCCATGCGTCGCCGGTTCTGTTCAGCCTTCAATGCGCACCGGAACGGACTTGGCGGCTGGAGTCTTAGACAGCTTGTCATAATGCGATAGCGGGATCAGCGGATTGAGCTCCGGGTAATAACCGCCGAGGCAGCCATCCGGCAGAGCAAAGGGAAGCACCTTCAGGCCGCCAACCCGGCGTTCCACGCCATCTCCCGCATCGCTTACCAGCGATACGACCTGCCCTTCCTGGAGACCCGCCCGCTGCATCTCATCCGGGTTGATCAGAAGGACGTCGCGCGTGCCTTCGATGCCGCGCAGGCGATCGCTATAGCCGTAGATCGTCGTGTTGAACTGATCATTGCTGCGCAGCGTCATCAAGCGATACCGGCCGGGCTTGTCTTCGAACCCGGTCGCTGACAGCATTTCCGGCGCGCTGAAATTCGCCTTGCCGCTCTCGGTCTTCCAGATCCGCTCGCGGGCGCTGTTGCCGCGATAGAAGCCGCCAGGCGTAAACATGCGCTCGTTGAAGCGATGAAACTCCTCCGGATAGGTCTCCTCGATTAGGTCCCGGACCTTGCCATAATCGCCGACCCAGCCGACCCAGTCGACCTTCGGATTGGGCGCGAGCGTCGCCTTGGCCATGCCGGCGACGATCGCCAGTTCGGACAGCAGATGCTCGCTTGCCGGCTTGCGCCTGCCGATGGATCCCTGGATGCAGCTCAGGCTGTCTTCCATGGTGACCGTGTGCGGGCCTCCTTCCTGCTTGTCCTCCTCCGATCGTCCGAGACAGGGCAGAAGATAGGCGACCTCGCCATTGATCAGGTGGCTGCGGTTGAGCTTTGTGGCGATCTGCACCGTCAGGCGCATGGTCTGCCAGGCCTTTTCCATGGCGTCCCGTTCGGGGATGGCGCGCACGAAATTGCCGCCGAGGCCAATAAAGCCCTTCACCTTGCCGGCTAGCATGCCCTCGCAGGCCTCCACCGTGTTCATGCCCTTGTCGCGGGGCGGCTCGAACCCGAACAGGGCTGCGAGCTTGTCCAGCGGTACCAGTTCCGGCTTCTCGGAAATGCCGACCGTGCGCTGGCCCTGTACGTTGGAGTGGCCACGCACGGGGGAGATGCCGGTGCCGTCGCGACCGATATTGCCCTTCATGAGCAGTAGGTTGACCAGCATGGCGATGTTGTCCGAGCCGTGGACCTGCTGGGTCAGCCCCATGCCGTAGACGCCGATGACCTTGTCGGCCTCCACATAGACCTGGCCCGCCGCTTCGAGCGCGGAACGCTCCAGGCCCGACCCGCGGACGATCTCGTCCCATCCGATGGAACGCACCCGCTGCTCGAATTCGTCAAAGCCGCTTGTTTGGCTCTCGATGAAATCACGGTCGAGCACACTGCGCCCTTGTGCCCTGGCCTCGTCGTCCTTGGCGAATACATGCTTGCACAGGCCCATAAGGGCGGCAATATCGCCGCCAGCCTTGACCTGGTGATACTGGCTGGAGATCTGGGTCTCTTTGCCGGTCAGCATTTCCACGGGGCTCTGGGGGTTGGTGAAGAATTCCAGCCCCCTTTCCCGAACCGGGTTGAAGGTGATGATCTTGCAACCGCGCTTGGCAGCTTCCTGAAGCGGATGGAGGAAGCGCGGGCTGTTGGAGCCGGTATTCTGTCCGAAGAAAAAGATGGCGTCGCAGGCCGAGAAGTCCTGGTAAACGCAAGTGCCGACTGAAGAGCCGATGACCTTCTTGAGGCCGACCGATGTTGTCTCGTGGCACATGTTGGAACTATCGGGCAGGTTATTGTGGCCGTAGAGCCGGGCAAAAAGGGCATAGCAGTAGGAGGTTTCGAGGCTCGCTCGGCCCGAGCTGTAAAAGATCACCGATTTCGGGTCGAGTTGCTTCAGCTCTGCGCCTATAGCGTTGAAGGCTTCTTCCCAGGAACATGGCACGTAATGGTCGCTCTCGCGATCATAGCGCATGGGATGGGTAAGGCGTCCCTGCTGCTCCAGATCGTAGTCCTTCCAGCCACGCAATTCCGTTACCGAGTGGTTGGAGAAGAAGTGTGGTGTGCAGCGCAGGCTCGTGAGTTCCCATAGCGTCGCCTTGGCGCCGTTTTCGCAGAACTCGAAAGGATGGTAGTCGGCCGGTTTGGTCCAGGCGCAGGAGACGCACATAAAGCCGCCCGGCTTGTTCTGGCGCCGCAAAGTTTCCAACGCCGCCGGCGTCGCCCATTCCCCTCCAAAAACGGAGGCGACGCCCCTCACAGAGCCCCAGCCGCCAGCTGGTCCGTCATAGTCAACTGTGTCCTCTTTAGACATGAAATCAGGCTCCGTTGTTGATGCTTTTGACGTTCAAAGGCAGTGGTTAGCTGCGTTACGAGAATTCGCCCGTCCTCAGACGATTTCCGTCGAACGGAGCGGGCATGCCTCCGCCGTGGCAGGCGGTTCAAGTTGTAGTGTGGTATGGCGGATCCCGAATGCCTGCTCCAGCTGCCCCGGCAGCTTTCGCAGAAGGCTCTGCCCCTTCTCCATTTCCGAGCAGACAAGATGGGCGCTGAGTGCCGTTTCGGTCGTGCTCAGCGCCCATACATGGAGATCATGAACCTCAATGACGGTCCCGTCCGCTTCGCATAGCTGCTTTCGGATGCTTGCAAGGTCCAGGTTCGGCGGCACGGCGTCCATTGCAAGCATGGTAGAGCCTCGCAAAAGGGACCAGGTTCCCACGAGAATGACCGCGGCGATCAGGAGGCTGATGGCCGGATCAAGCCAGAGCCAGCCAGTCCAGCTGATAAGCAAAGCGGCAAAGATGACGCCGACGGTCACGCCGGTGTCGGCGGCCATATGTAGAAAGGCACCCCTGATGTTGAGGTCCTGCTTGCTGCCTGCGGAGAAAAGGTAGGCCGTGAAGCCGTTGACGAACAAGCCGACCACCGCGACCCAGATCACGGTGGAGGAGGCGACCTGCTCCGGCTCCAGAAGTCTCCGGATCGCCTCATAGGTGATGGCGCCCACCGCAAGCATCAGGAGAATGGCGTTGCTGAGCGATGCAAGGATGGAGCTGCGCTTGAATCCAAAGGTCTGGCGGCCCCATGGTGGCCTTTTGCCGAGCCAAACGGCTCCCCAGGCCAGAACCAGACCAAGCACATCGGAAAGATTGTGGCCCGCATCGGCCAGCAGGGCAAGGGATCCGGAATATAGGCCGAAGGCCGCCTCAAGCATCACGTAAACCAGGTTCAACGCAATGCCGATGGCAAACGCGCGGCCGAAGTCCTCGGGGGATCCATGGCCTCCACCGCCGTGCTGATCGGAATGGTGATGCGCCACGTTACATTTTCTCCTTGATGCCGACCGACACCAGATACCAGTTCACCGGATAGCTCGTAACGAAGCCGCAGATCATTGCAATCTGCATGGCGAACCAGAACTCCCAGCTGTTGACCTCCGCCTTGACGCCGAAGGCGGCCGGGAAGATCCAGAGCTGCAGCAAAGCCATGGCTCCATACATGCCGACCTGCCAGGAAAGCAGGGAGAACGTATCCGCCTTTACAGCCGCTTTGAGCCCTTCCTTTGGCGACAGGCCACGCATGGGAACGATGGCAAAGTACTGAAATGCGATCCCGAGCCCAAATGCGAATATAAAGTCTAGGATCCACACTGCGAACATCTTTTCAGAGAACAGGGTCTGCCAGCCCAAAGCTACAGCGACGGCGGGGACAAGGAACGCCAGCCATTCGGCCACGACGTCTCCGATCATACAGCCGCTTCCGCAGTGCAGCGCCCCTTTGGCAACCATGACAGGAAAGGGCGTGTCCGTCATGCTTGGCATCTTCTCGTCAAGCGCCTTGGCCCGGTGGTGCGCCTCCTGGCTGGTGAGGCGGCCATAGCGATAATAGAGGACCATCAGAGGAAGCGTTCCGAAGATCGCCGTCACAGGCCAGACGACGTTCATGACTGCCATGCGCTGCGGATGCCGCAAGATATCTGAAAGGACGATTACCACCGACACCCCACCAAGGCAGAGACAAATGATCGCGAGAGTATGAAACCAATACGGGAACACTTCTTAGTACCGTCAATGAGTTTTTCTGGTGCTCACCGTCTTCCATGCGACAGACCTCGGCACGAGAAGTGTCGATAACGCGCGCATAATTTACATCATAACGTGATATAATGTATAAAGTTCCCCTGCTTCGAACGCGCTTTGCACAGCGTCCTCCGAGACTCGGATGGCTCAACCCCACCCCCCGACCTGCGCCTTTTCTTTTTTAGGGGTGATCTTCGGGAACCTTTGGCGGTAGAAGACTTCATAACCTGCGTCACGTACCGAGCCGCCATGCCAAGCCGTTACCGCTATTCCAAGCTCCTCCGCCGTTCCCGTGTGATCTGGGGCTCGTTCTCGCTTTGGAAACCACGACTTGTTTTCTGGTGCGGAGCGCTGGCGATTGGCGTGATCAGCGTCGGTTTCGCCAAGCTCGCGGATCTGGCGCAGAACGCATTCGAGTCCGTCACCTCGGCAGGTGAATGGGCTTTCCTGCTGCCACTGGTGTTGACGCCCGTGGGATTCATGCTGTCGGCCTATGTAGCGGCGACGTTGTTTCCGAATTCAGGAGGCAGTGGCATTCCGCAGGCGATCGCCGCGCGGCACTTGCACGAAACAGAAGACCGGACACGGCTCCTGTCGCTGAAGATCGCATTCGGCAAGATCGTGTTGACGGTGCTGGGGTTATTTTCTGGCGCCTCGATCGGGCGCGAGGGACCGACAGTGCAGGTTGGCGCCTCGATCATGCTCGCCGTTGCCCGCTTTGGCGGTATAGGGCAGGCGCGAGGATTGATCTTGGCGGGGTCGGCGGCGGGTATCGCGGCTGCCTTCAACACGCCGCTTGCTGGTATCGTCTTCGCCATCGAAGAAATGAGCCGAACCTATGAATCGCGAGCCAACGGACTGGTGCTGACAGCGGTCATCCTTTCCGGCCTGGCGGCGCTCGGGCTTTCCGGCAGCTACAATTATTTCGGCATGGCGTCTGCCGCGCCGACCGAGCTGCGCGACTGGGGACCGGTTCTGATCTGTGGCGTCGGCGGCGGCGCGCTGGGTGCCGCCTTCAGTGGCTTCGCACTGCATTTCGGCCAAAAGATCCGCCGCTGGGCGCAACCCCAACCGCTAACGCGTATGCTGGCGCTTGCGGCTTGCTGCGGTTTGGCGGTCGCTGTCATCGGCGTTGCATCCGGCGGCACGACCTTTGGCACCGGCTACGAACAGGCGCGCGGAGCGGTCGAAGGCAACTCCTTGCCACTGCTCTTCTTCGTCGAGAAGCTTGCGGCCAGCTTCCTGTCGATGCTGTCGGGAATTCCGGGCGGCATCTTCGCGCCGTCTCTTGCCGTCGGCGCTTGTTTTGGCAGCACCGTCGGCTCCCTGCTCGGCACCAGCATCACCCTTGCAGCAATCCTTGGAATGGCAGGTTACTTCGCAGGCGTCGTACAAGCGCCGATGACGGCCTTCGTCATCATTCTCGAAATGACTGGCGACCACCAGGCGGTGATCCCGATCATGGCGGTATCGATGATCGGCTACGTGACATCACGCATCCTGTCCCGCGAACCGCTTTACCATGGTCTGTCGCGCGTCTTCATCGCGGCGGCCATCCGGGCGCGACGCGCGGCGGAAAAGGAACCGAAGTCAACTCGAACCTGAACGGACGACGACCGTGCGCGACTACACCGACCGGTTCTAACATCAAGAACACGCTCGTTACCTGCAACTTTTACAAACGTCTAAGGACTCTCATAGATGACGACAACTCGAAATATCCGTGTACCGTCATGTGGATCGCTCGCGGTATTGTCATTTTCCTCAGGTCAGAAAATGACTTAATATCACCGCATGATATTTTCAGCCACTGCGATATTCCTGAAACTCATCGGGTTCTTAATTCCTGCCTTCAATCGGCGTCCAGAGGCCGCGATCGACGCTCATGAGCTTGTGGCTGTGAGCATTCTTCTTGACGAGTGGTGCAGGCGTTCGTCAGTCAACCAAGGCGATCCGAAGGCCTATGCCACAATTGCTAGGATCGTCAGGCTCCGAGGGGATGGACGAACCATCGAGGAGGTGCGGTTCGAGATTCTTTCAGAAGCCTCGATGGATGCCGAAGACTTGGACAAAGGAAAAGGGATGCAAAGATTCGACTTGGTGGATAGCAAAACCGCCTCGGCCTATCCGGGGCACGTCATCATCGTTGCTGGCGACGAAGCCGGAATCACTGGTGAACTGGCGGTCAAAGATCAATCTCATCCAGGTCAGGCCGAGCCACTCGAAGCGGCCATCCATCAAGCCTTGCTGGTAAAACAGAGAGACGCATTGCCAATTGCGGTGAAGGACGATCTGGGGCTTTGGCCAGCGAGGCTCGGAGAACTTGTTCCCTGGACCCCTTAGATACGCTGCACGAGGCGACGTCGATCAAAGCGGGCAAGTCCGCGACGTCCGCATCAGTCAACCGTTATCGAGGACGACGCGTTGATTCTTATGGACGCCATTCGGACGCAGGTTCCTGTCAGCAGCGTGACGAGATCGTCTTCAGATCGATAGCAGATCTGTTAAGTGAAGCGCGGCAGTACAAACATTTCGCGGACGTGGTCGGCGGGCTCAACTGCCTAACAGCGAGACCAGTGATCGACGGCGTTCACGTTGAGACGGCATGGACCCTCCTCGCTCTGCCACTCAACTATGCTTGTCGTCTGCGGCGATTGCGGCGGCAGCGGCCTGCAGCCTCTCCATGTCGGCCTCGACCTGCATCACCGCGGCCGCACGGTCGAGCGCCTCCTTCGAATGGCGCACGGCGTTTGCCTGAAATTCCGCGCTAAGTTTCGAAAGCATTGCGAGGGTCTTTTGAAGTCGAAGTCCGACTTCTACAAGGCCCGCGCCGTCGCGGGCGATTGGGGTGAACAGGTCGTCAAACAGGTCGGCTGCCGACAGCGTCGCGACATGGAGCTGAGGATAGACGATTTCGTCAGGTGCCTCGCTATTCGCGTCATGCCACGCGTGGAGAATTCGCATCGCGCGCGAAATGACGTCGATGGCGGTTCCCGGATCGTTGACGGCAGGAGACAAAGCGCGCGACGCAATCTCGGTCAGTACCGACGCTCCGAACCGCGGGTCTTGATCGAAGGAGCGGACGTCGCCGATCGAAAAGCAGGCAGCGGCCCGATCCAGAACATCCTCGCCGACGGCTCCCCGAAGCCATCCAAGCGGCCGGGCCGGCGAGACCAACTTGCCAGGCATCGCGACGATTACCAGGTCGAACTTACTCTCGTCGGCGATCTTTGCGAGCGCCGCTGCATCCAGGTGCTGCACGTAGCCAATCTCATTTGTGAAAAACGGTGTGTCGTCGGTACTGGGCGTAAGACTGTCTCCGTCGAGCGCACTCCCACCGAAGTTCGGGGATTTTCGCGAGGCTTTGACGGCGTCGAGCGTCGCTTCTTCCACCCGACGTGTCGTCTCGGTCACCCGGCCCAATCTGGACAGGTGGTCGATCCATCTTAGAAGGGTCACCACTATGAGCACGATGACGCCGATCGTGACAACGAAGAGAACAACCCGGCCTTGCTCGCCATAGGCGCCGGTGGTCAGGGCGACGATGCCGACAAGGCTGAATAGAAACGAGCCGACGAAGGTTGCCAGCACGTTCTGCGTCGTGCTGTCCTCCATGACGAGCCGGGTCGCGCGAGGCGTGACGTTGTTTGTGGCTGCCGAATACGCCGAGACCATCGTACTAAGGGAGAATGTCGTGACGGTGAGCATGCTTGAAGCGATAATGCCGAGGATGTTGTCGACCGAGTCCGCACCGATCTTCGTCGACAGGTCCGTCGGAATGTAGGGTGTGACGACGATCGCCAGGAGGGCGGTGGCAACTGCCGCGAGGGAGAACAGCGTGGCCCTAAACCAGATCCGCCGCGCCAGAACCGATATCGACCAAATCAAGCGCGAGTTCATGGTGCCCCCTTCTTCGAGACAAGGTCAGATAGCTTCCAGGCATGGAAAGGCAATCGCGCAGGCGCTTCGAGCCTGAAATCGAGCTAGAAGGAATCGCTTCGGCGGTTCAAACACGATTTAATTTTCTCGCGACGTCACGAAATTGGCACAGTCTTTTTGCCACCATCGGGAGATTATGGTCCGCGAGTGATCAGCCGACGCCGGCGCTTTGCACCGTCTCCCGCATCGGCCGCACTCGCGGACCGTTCTCCTAGCTTGGTTCGTCATTTATATCACATCATGACTTTTGGAAGGACTAATGAATGCCTCGATCGGGACGCCGGACATCCGGCCTGGCTGACGAAGTCTATGATGGCCTCGCAGGCTTCCGGCTCGCCATGAGACGGTTCCTGTCGTTCAGCGACGCTGCGCTCGCCGAGGCGGGCGTCACTTCGCAGCAGTATCAGGCTCTTCTTGTAGTACGCACGGCGCCGGGCTGGAAAGTGAGGCTTCGCGATCTGGCTGAACAGATGCTGATGCACCATAATGGCGCGGTCCAGCTCGTTGACCGCATGTGTTTGGCAGGCCTGACAGAACGGATACCCGCTGAAGACGACAAGCGGAGCGTGCTGATTGGCCTGACCACCAAGGGCGAGAAGGTTCTTGAAGCTCTGGCGAAGATCCATGTCGACGGCATGCTAGAGAACGAACCGCTATTGGCAGAATCCCTCTCGCGACTGCGACAAGTGACCGAGCTCGCCTGAACGGCGTCACCATTTTTTGATCACAGCATGATTGACCTCTGCTCTCAAATTTGTATCATGACATGATATAAACTAGAGGAGAACAGCTATGGAAAATGGCGAAACTGGCTGGTCGGGATACCGGCCTTCCAAGACTCTTTGGGGTTGGACGATCGTTGGCGCGTCCGCTCTGACGATGGTGCTCGGCTTCACCTGGGGCGACTGGACGACGTCAGGCAGGGCGAACGTGATGACCGAGATTGCTGTCCGCAACGCAAAGGCGGACCTGGTCGCAAGCATATGCGTTCATAACTTCGTGAGCGCCAGCAATGCACAGGAAAACCTGAAGGCCCTGCAGGCGAAGTCTTCATGGCAGCGTGACGACTTCATCACCGAAGGGGGCTGGGCGACGGTCGCGGGGATCGACGAGACCGTCACGAATGCGGCCGACACGTGCGCCGACCAACTCGTCAAGATGAAGGAACTGCCGCGATCGGGAGGAGACGCGCCAGTCACTGACAGCTAGAGTTCAGGTCGGACGTTATGAGATGTCCGGTCCGCGCGAGGCCCGTCCGAAATGATTTCGGGCGGGCCATTTTCTTTGGAAGCCCTCTACTGTCCGGCGCCCATGGCCTCTTGCAATGCCAGCAGTATCTCCTTGGTCATGAGATGTGCCGCCATCAGAACTGCGGGAGACAAGGGTCGTCCATCGCGGGCCTCGCGACAGATCTTGAGGAGGCCGACAAGCTCCACCGGGTTCTCAATGAAGCCATCCAACGCCTCTTGGACGTCCTCGGGAAACTGTGATCTGACATTGAAGGCGACCTCGCCATCCTCGTTCAGCACTCCGCGTTCGATCAGGATGGATTCCAGCCGGCCCAGCCAGAGACCGAGTTCTGCACGTCTGTCGATCATGGTGTCGCCCCCTCCTTCACGCGAAGATACGCATCCCTTCTGGCGGCAAGCCGCGCCCACCCTCGCGAATCGTCCTCAGGTATCCGAGAACGCTACCGATCAGTTTCGGCTGCGGGTTTCGTTATCAGACCGATGACTTTCGAACGATCGGTAACGATCATTTCGGGATTGGCCGTGAGCATGACTACCGCGACGCCGAAGTCGTTCGCGAGATATTGCGCAATCCTCGGTCCGGTGGCCCCGTCGCGAAGGTTGACATCGACCAGGGCGATGGTTGCAAGCGGTGGGAGCCGCTGCGCGCTCTCGAAACTATCGGCAATCCCCACCACCTCGTAGCCGGAACTCTCCACGATATCTTCGAAGATCCGCCGCGATTAGCGCGTCGTCTCCACGATCAGACTTCTTCCCAAAGCCATTCGCCTCCCCGTACCGTTCATGCTGCATTCAGGTTGACATTATGCGCGAACAGTTAAAGAATGTCATCACATGATACAAAGGAGCGAACCATTGACCAAGAGCGTCATCCTTTCCGCGGTGTTCGCAAGCTACGTCGCCGTCATGTTTGTTATAGCGTCGATCCCTGGCGAGGCCCCGTCCGAAGCGTCTCAAGCCGCACTGATTATGACGTCGAACTGAACGCCTGCGGAACGTGGACTGGATACGGCGTTGACGGTTGATCATGTCCCATGACGTCAAACTCTTCCTAGCGGGCGTCGCCCTGTTCGTCGCCGCAATCTGGGGCGGCGCGATCTACGTTTTTCTGCATGTATAGCGGTCATCTACATCATGACGTGAGATATAATGTTGCGGTTGGAACTGCCGGGGCGTCGGATCCATTACTCCCTTGAAGGAGTTTTGATCATGCAGCGCTCCCAACAAGAACAGAGTCCTCTCCCATCGGTGAACGAAACCGAGATCGAACCCAGATATGATGTTGGAAGCCTGCGGCGACGCTACGGCATCGGCCGACACGAAGCGGAGCGCCTTCTGCTAAGGTTTGGAAATTCAAGGCACGAACTGGACCTGCTGCTTTCTGGCAAGGGCCGAACCGATTCGCACCGCCTCAGGGAACTCGCGACGCCTGACAGCAAGGCTCCATTCGGGATCGGTTGAGCCCTCCTTCACTTGCAGCGAGCGACGCGCTCCAAAGCAGCCGTGACCCCTGATAGCGAGTAGTCGTAGCTGGTACGCGTTCCTCTAGCCGACGTCGCCTTTAAGGTCATCCGGCTCCCGGATCGAAGCGCGTTGATGAGTTCGGGTTCCTGCGCGGCGTCGGAGACCCAGGCAGTATTGTCCTTTACGAACATCTTGAACTTCTTCTCGCCAACCGATACCTGCACCGGCGAACCGGCCCGCACTGCGTAGCCGAGGATGGCCTCTGGCTCGTTGCCGCCGCCTTTTTCCGCTGGCGCGATGAGGAAGTAATTTCTCCCGTGATCCACATCGGCGGGTCTGGCTTCCTTGGGCACCGAGAGCGCGTAGCACACGGGCTTTCCGTCTCTCTTGAAGGAGTAGACGCCCCAGTCGCCGGTCTGGGAGACCATTCTGGCCGCAGCATGGGCGGTAACCGGCATCGATACGGCGACGAGGAGGCCGGCAAGCTTTTTCATTGTTTTCCTTTCTGAGAGTCGGGTCAGGGTTGGCGACGAACTGTCGAAGGCGAACTACTCGCTCGCTTGCCGCGAATGAACCTGACCTGTTCGGAGGTGACGCTTCCATCAACAACGACGCCTTCCCAGACCCTATTTCCGAGCTGGCAGGTGACCAGGAGTCCGTCGCTCCCGGTCGCGGACGTCGTGGAAACCGATATGAGGTTCTGCAGACGGTAGCGCTGGAATTCTTTCGTCGAAAGTCCCAGGCGGTCCGCAAGGACCTCGTCAGTCGGCAGGGATAGGGGATTGAGTGCATCTGACACGCTGACGAGGTGCTCCGGTGAAAAATATCATGGAATGATATAAATCGTATCGAACCAGTGGTTCAACCCTTTTTTGGAAAGCAGAGGTCCTATGTTTACGCTACGGTCGCTGAACCAGGCGCCGCCGTGACCTTAATCTTGTCTCCGAGAGGGATCTTGAAGGTGCCTCTCAACCACAATCCTTTAGTCAACGACGACTATGGTTCTTAGAGCAGAAGGACGGGTGAGCGCTTCAGTGCGAAGGAAAGGAGATCGCTCAAACTTGGCGCGTCAGCCTGCAAACCGCGCGGAGGGATATCAGCGCGTTGCAGCGCGGCCATCCTCCATTGGATAGTCGCAGCTTGGCGGAAGAATTTGATCTGGGCAGCGTAGCGATTTAGCGGGATCGAAAGGCGGACGGCTGAGAAGATCGAGGCAAATTGTTGCAGCGACCCAATCGAGCTAAATCCTTGCTGGGTTCGTTCACGCTTAGAAATGGCAGATGCAAATTCTCGCGCCTGTTGTTCAGACCTTAATGAGAGCGATGCTCAACGGCGGGCATGACCTGACGGCGGGGCGGCGCTTTAGGATAGCAGCTTGTCGGTGATGATGCGCTTGGCGCCAATCCCTTATTTTTTTAAACCATGTCTCCCGAAAGTGGCTGCCCGTTTCGGGATCAAGACATGCGGAAAAACAAAGATCTAGAGCGCGACGAGCGAATCTGAAAGATCGCGTCGCGCTATATAAAACGGACCAGCAATCGCTTGGCCGCTTTGGTGTTGCGGCGAACCTGAACGATTTCAAACCCGATATCCGTCTTGGTCCTCGGCGCGTCACAGCAGCACTTTCTACCTCCCTTTGAACCGCAGCTTCTTCGAGATGCCACACGTCGCTGCATGAAGGCGCTTTTCGGTGCGACCGCGCGGTCATCATCAACTCATGCGGACCTACACCATCGACGGATCGTCTCATACGAGACTGCCGCGCCGCGTTCCAGCATCATTTCCTCGACTTCGCGCAGGCTGAAATTGAACTGAAAGGACAGCCAGATTGCGCGGGCGACGATTTCGATAGGGACGCGATGTTTCGGTCGGCGTCGAGCTGTCATCATGCCCCGACTACCGCAAACCGATTGACGAAAAATCAATGGGACAACAGCCACACGACCATTACGGCAGCGGCGGACCAGGATGCGATGCCAGAGCGACATGCGATGTCCCTGGCAATGCGGGATCAGGTCCACTTGTTCTCTTGTCGGCCTGATCGCCTCATGCCGCGTGGTTGCTCGCTTCACGGTCCCCGTTCACCAAATATCGGAACTATTCGGACCCTTGGCTGTTCACAGTAAGCGGAGTTCATCCGGCTCGCTCATTTCAAAGCGGATTTGTGTTATCGCAGTGCAAAAAATCTCCGTTGCATTTTTTGCGATCGGGCCAACCGAAAAACGGGGAGATTCCCATGAAAAAGTTTGTTACAGCCACAGCCCTCGCCGCAGTATTGCTTAGCGGAGCCGCTTACGCGGCGACGATGGCACCGATGGCTATGTACCAGCAACAGCCAACCGACATCATGGCATCCAAGTTCATTGGCATGCGCCTTTATGCGACCGAAACGCCGATTACGGCTGACATGATGGTCAAATCGGGCGCTGAGAAGGACTGGGATGATATCGGTGAGATCAACGAAGTGATTCTGAGCCGCCAGGGTGAAGTGAAGGCGGTCGTCTTGGGTGTCGGCGGGTTCCTTGGCATCGGCGAAAAGGACGTTGCCATCGCGATGAAGGACGTCAAGTTCGTGCGCGATGGTGACGGTCCGGATGATTATTTCCTCGTCGTTAATGCAAACAAGCAGATGCTGACGGATGCGCCCGCTTACAAGGCGCCAAGCACCACGATGGCAAACAATACGGCGACGACTCCTGCCCAGACCGGAACGGCTGACAACACCGCGATGATCCGTCCGGACATTAAGCGAGACGGCTACCGCGCATCGGATATGAAGGATCTCACCTCTGAAACTCTTACCGGAGCGCATGTTTACGGCGCGAAAGACGAAGACATCGGTGAGGTCGACAAGCTGGTCCTCAACGCCGACGGAACGGTCAAGCAGCTGGTGCTAGATATCGGTGGGTTTCTCGGGATGGGAGAACATCGTATTGCCGTGCCTCTCAATCAGGCAAACATCATGCGCAACGAAAAGGGCGACGACGTCAGGGTTTATGTCGATGCCACTAAGGAGAAGTTGAAAGCGCAGCCTGAGTATACAAACTAACCATCCAGACGCCGGTCTGTAAATGGACCGGCGTCAATCTAATCTGGGAGTTGGCAGCAGAAGAACGGCAAGTGCGGAATCTAGGGCGTTCAATCCAATCCAAACCGGTGATGGGGAAGAACGACTTTCAAGAGCCTAGAACGTCTACACTGTGCTGCTTGGTCGCTCAGGATGCCGAAATGTCCGATGGAATTTCTCGATCCACGGCCTTCTGAAGGGCGGGATACCTGGCCGCCCTGACGACTTTAGTGATCTGCGGCGATATTCAGCAGACACTGTACCTCGATGTGTTTCTGTGGTGCAGCTGGCCAAGGTTGCTATGCGGACGCCCGCAACGTCTGAACTTTGCTCATGCGAGTGTCTGATACCGCAGCCAGACGGACGAGCCGAATTCTATCGTTAATTCAGCATTCTCGATGGACAGCTGCTGCTGCAACCGAACCTCACGCAGCCGGTCGCGTTGGGGTATGGGCCGGCGGCCCCGCCACAGACGCGTGCGATTTGTCGCGCGGCGTTGGCACTACGGGTCCTTGCGCGTCACCTTCTTGTTTTTTCGTGGCTTTGATCGGCCTGGCCGAACGTCAGTTGGTGTCCTTGTCGCAAATGCGCAGGCCTATGTAGCCATGATTTCCGGCTTCGTTGTGGCCGACTGGTTGGCGCTTGCCTCGACAAAAAGCATCAAAGAACGTCAATCTGTGATCGGTGTGTCAGACCTTTCCTGATTTTGGTCAGAATCGGACGTGCATTTGCTCGCGCGATTGCGTTTGTCTTTTTTATCCTCCTTGCTATCTACCTCGCCTTCACTCGTAATGACCGGAAAGCTCTTTCGCTGTGTAGTGTATGTCTGTGCCGCTCTGCATTGTTGCACCTCTTTCACAGAGAGGCTGGGATGCGACCGTTCCTTCAAACCATGCAACAGAAAGCAATGCGTGGTGAGCGGCTAAACCCGTCCGCCACCACGCACTGTCTGAAACTACACACCGGATTGATGTTCCGGGGCGCTGTGGACCAACTGAAACTCCGGCGAATGGACGAGATGCAGATATCGTTCGAACTGGGCAAGCACATCGCTTATCAACTGATCCCGTGACATGCCCATCACGTCATAGCCGCGGTTTCCGCTCGAGAAGTATGTGCGCGCTTCGTAACGAAGTTCTGCCGAGCCGGCGCGAACGGGTGTGAAGCTGGCAATTCGGTGACCAACGACGCTTACGCCGTAGACAAAGTCGCGAACACCGTCTGCAGGCGAGCGAAGAGCAATGGCCCTATCACCCTCTTCCTCCACCACCTGAGTATGCCTGCCGCGAGAGCTGAGTTCAGCAGCAACCTGATCAAGCGCCGGTCGCACCTGTGTATCAATGAAGCGTCGAACGTCCTTCTCCGTCGCGGCCGTCAGCATGAGCGCCAAACGGCGCTGCCACGTTTGCCCCGACGCAGGCTGGGCGGCCGGAAGCGGGTTCTGTCCATGATGGGCATCTCGCTGCGCCAGGTCTTCCCGCATGCCGAGGTAGAGCGACAGGACGAGTGCCAACATGACGATGGTGAAGGGCAGGGCACTGGCGACCGTCGCCGACTGTAGGGCCGTAAGTCCGCCTGCCAGCAGTAGGCAGCCGGCGACGATACCCTCCATCGCACACCAGAACACACGCTGCCCCGTTGTTGTTTGCGTCTCGCCGCCAGCCGCGATGGAATCGACTACTAGCGCACCGGAATCGGCCGAGGTTATGAAAAAGATCGAAACCAGAAGGACAGCAAGTGTCGACGTCAGTCCGGAGAGCGGCAGGTATTGAAAGAAACGGAACAGACCGACCGAGACGTCATCGGCAATGGCCGTGCCCAGAGCACCGGCCGCGACACCGGTATCGATGAACATCGCCGTATTGCCGAAGACTGTCATCCAGAAAAAGGTAAAACCCGCTGGAATGAAGAGCACAGCCATGACGAATTCGCGAACGGTTCGACCGCGGGAAATACGAGCAATGAACATTCCGACGAATGGCGACCAGGATATCCACCACGCCCAATAGAACAGGGTCCAGCTATCGATCCAGGGCGTTGGCTGATAGGCGTAGATATTGAAGGTTCTTAGCACCAGGGTGTCAAAATAAAGACCGAGGTTCTGAACAAAATCGCGCAACAATTGGCTGGTTGGCCCGACGACAAGAACGAACACCATCAGCAGGATGGCAATGATGAGGTTGGTCTCGGACAAGATACGCACGCCTTTGTCGAGGCCGGTAACAACGGAGACCGTGGCCATTGCGGTGACGACCGCAATCAGGGGAAGTTGGAGTTCAATGCCGATCGGAATACCAAGCAAGTGGTTGAGGCCAGCATTAATCTGCGATACGCCGACGCCAAGAGAGGTGGCGATACCGAACATCGTGCCGACAATGGCAAAAATATCGACGGCGTGGCCAATCGGGCCATCGACCCGGCTTTTAAGCAGCGGGTACAGCCCCGAACGGATGGTCAGCGGCAGATTAAAGCGGTAGCCGAAATAGGCCAGCGACAGTCCAACCACCGCATATATCGCCCAGGCGTGGATGCCCCAATGGAAGAAGGTGACGGTCATCGCCTCTCGCATGGCTTCGATCGAGCGAGGTTCGGCCGTTGGCGGTGCCATGAAGTGCGTCATCGGCTCGCCGACGGCATAAAACATAAGCCCGATACCCATGCCGGCGGCAAAAAGCATTGCGATCCATGAGACGAAACGGAAATCCGGGACAGAAT
>Ga0308158_10001367_pt1 | contig 26721 bp, 23 predicted proteins | sample PhyBR2_FD_201038 | JGI IMG/M metagenome (GOLD analysis project Ga0308158, IMG submission 201038) | Phyllosphere microbial communities from UC Gill Tract Community Farm, Albany, California, United States - DLSLB.R2 | ecosystem: Host-associated > Plants > Phyllosphere > Unclassified | place: USA... | reverse complement strand
CCGAGATCGGCCTGCACCAGGCCCCTGAAGCGCGCCAGCCGTTCCTGCACGTGTCCGGCATGTTCCCGGTCGAGCACGGCTGCCTGGCCCTCGTCTATCCGCTGGCGCAGCACCCGACCAACAAGAACGAAATCCTGGTCTGGGATTGCCGCTACGATCCGTCCGAACTGTTCACCCTCGACGCCGAAACGATCCGCACGCGCATGTTCACGCGCACCGACGACTTGCCGGAAGGCGTCACGCGCCTGCCGATCAAGAGCGTGCACCTGAACAAGTCGCCAATGCTGGTGGCCAACCTCAAAACGCTGCAGCCGGAACTGGCCACGCGCTGGGATATCGATCTCGAGCAGGGCCGCGCGCACGCCGCGCTGGCCGCTGCCGGCCCCGACCTGCGCGCGGTCTGGGCGCAGGTGCTGCAAAAACCGGCTTCCGGCACACCGGTCGATGTGGACGAAGACCTGTACGGCGGCTTCGTCAGCAAGGAAGACCGGCGCCAGCTGGAATCGATCCGCATGCAGAAGCCCGCAGCGCTGACCGGCAAGCGCGTGAGCTTCGAGGACGAGCGCCTCAACGAACTGCTGCTGCGCTACCGGGCGCGCAACTTCCCCGAGACCCTGTCGGAAGAAGAAATGCAGACCTGGGAAGCGCACCGCGCGGCGCGCCTGTTCGAGGGCGCCGGCGGGGCCAGAACGATCGATCAATTGTTCCAGGAGATCGATGCGTTGTCGGAGACGGCGGATGAGCGGGCCGAGGCGATTCTTGGTGCGCTGTATGACTATGCAGAGATGATCGCGCCAGAGCTGCACTGACGGTTGGGGACATGCGTGGGGTGGACGGCTCGGCGGTCCACCCTACCGCCATCAGGCCATTACGTCATTACGTCATTACGCCAAACGGCACAATGGTTTCATTACGCGGCGTTACGCGCCGCGTTGATCGCGTCGCGCGTTTCCGTTGCCACGCGCCGCGCCGCCTGCGCGAAATCTTCGCCATCCTGCGGCGTCGCATACAGAATCGCACGCGATGAATTGATCATCATGCCGGCGCCGCCCGCCGTGCGGCCGGCTTTGACGGTCGCCTCGACATCGCCACCCTGCGCCCCCACGCCGGGGATCAACAGCGGCATATCGCCCACCAGTGCCCGTACCTGCGCGATCTCTTCCGGGAACGTGGCGCCCACCACCAGTGCGCACTGGCCATTGCGGTTCCACTTGTCGGCCACCAGTTGCGCCACGTGCTGGTACAGCGGGCGACCGCCCACGTCCAGGAATTGCAGGTCGGAGCCGCCCGCGTTCGACGTGCGGCACAGCACGATCACACCGCGGTCTGGCCACGCCATGTACGGCTCGACCGAATCGAAACCCATGTACGGATTGACGGTCACCGCATCGGCGCCATAACGGTCGAACGCTTCGCGCGCGTACTGGTGCGCGGTGGCGCCGATGTCGCCGCGCTTGGCGTCGAGCACCAGCGGGATGTGCGGGTACGTCGCGCGCAGGTAGGTGCAGATTTCCTCGAGCTGGTCTTCGGCGCCCAGCGCGGCGAAATAGGCGATCTGCGGCTTGAAGGCGCAGGCCAGGTCGGCGGTGGCGTCGATGATGGCCTTGCAGAACTGGACGATCGCGTCCGGCTGGCCGGCCAGGTGCGCCGGGAAGCGCGCCAGGTCCGGGTCGAGGCCGACACACAGCAGCGAATCGTTGCGGGTCCATGCAGCCGCTAGTTTTTGAATGAAAGTCACCTCGAGCCCCTTGTATCCGAATAATTGCAAACCCATTATTGTACCGCCGCCGCGCCGTCCCCTGCCTCCTTGGGTTGCAGGAACACCAATTGCGGCGCGTTTCAGGTATATTTTGATTATTCGACAACTTGCACGGACCTTCACTGCCATGAACACGACCTTTATCTCCCGCTGGACCCGACTGATCGGCAGCGCCATCCTCGCCGGCGTTTTGCTGTCGGGCTGCGGCTACAACGATTTCCAGACCAAGGATGAAGCTACCAAGGCCGCCTGGAGCGAAGTGGTCAACCAGTACCAGCGCCGCGCCGACCTGATCCCGAACCTGGTCAACACCGTCAAGGGCTATGCGTCGCACGAACGCGAAACGCTCGAAGCCGTCACGCGCGCCCGCGCCTCGGCCACCAGCTTCCAGATCACCCCGGAAGTGCTGAACAATCCGGAAGCGTTCCAGAAGTTCCAGCAGGTGCAGGGTGAACTGTCGGGCGCGCTGTCGCGCCTGATGGTGGTGTCCGAAAAATACCCGGACCTCAAGGCCGACGCCAGCTTCCGCGACCTGGCGTCGCAGCTCGAAGGCACCGAGAACCGCATCACGGTGGCCCGCCAGCGCTACATCGCGTCGGTCCAGGATTACAACGTGACCGTGCGCCAGTTCCCGAAAAACCTGACGGCCATGGTATTCGGCTACGAAACCAAGCCATCGTTCACGGTCGAGAATGAAAAAGCGATTTCGACTGCACCAGCAGTCGACTTCGGCAAGTAAGGCCGGCGATGACGCCCTTCCTGCGCCTGTTCTCCACGCTCCTGCTCGTCCTGGCGACCCTGCTCGCCGGCGCGGCGCCGGCCCATGCCCAGCTCAAGGAGGTGCCGAAGCTCACCACGCGCGTGACCGACCAGGTGGGCATGCTCGACGCCACCCAGCGCCAGCGCCTGGAAGCCGTGCTGGCTGACTACGAAGCCAAGACCGGCAGCCAGATCGCCGTGCTGCTGGTCAAATCGACCGAGCCCGAAGCGATCGAGGCCTACAGCATCCGCGTCACCGATGCCTGGCAGCTTGGCCGCAAGGGCGTCGACGATGGCGTGCTGCTGGTCGTTGCGCGCGACAATCCGTCGGCGCTGCGCCGCCTGCGTATCGAGGCCGGTCGCGGTGTGCAGGGCGTGCTGACCGATGCGCAGTCCAAACGCATCCTGCAGGACGTGATCGCGCCGCATTTCAGGCAACAGCATTTCTATGAAGGCCTGGTTGCCGGCGTGGGCGCCATCGCCACGCTGCTGAACCAGGAAGCGTTCCCGGCGCCCGCGCAGCAACCACAGCAGCGGCAGGAGGCCGCAGGCGGCGGCGGGATCCCACTGATCGCGATCTTCGCGATCGTGATCGGCGCATTCCTGCTGCGCTCGGTCTTCGGCGGCAAACGCGGCCGCACGGTTGCCAGCACCCGTGGCCGCTCGAACTGGGGCGGCGCAACGACCGGCTTCATCCTCGGCAATATCATCGGCAATATGAGCAACGGTGGTGGCGGCGGGTTTGGTGGCGGCGGCGGTGGCGGCTTCGGCGGCGGCGGTTTTTCGGGTGGTGGTGGCGGCTTTGACGGCGGCGGCGCCTCGGGAGACTGGTAATGGGTTCGATAGCAGACAAAACGACACGCGCGTGGCGCCACGCCACGAGCAGCGCGGCCGAAGCCCGGCGCGCCTTCCCAGAAACGACGCTGACGGCCATTGCCGAGGCCATCGATGCCGGCGAGCGCACGCACCGCGGCGAAGTGCGCCTGATCGTCGAAAAAGCCCTGCCCTTCGCGGCAGCCTGGGACGGCATCACCAACCGCCAGCGCGCACTCGCCTTGTTCGCCGACTATGGCGTCTGGGACACCGAAGACAATTGCGGGGTCCTGATCTACGTGAACCTGGCCGAGCACAAGGTCGATATCGTGGCCGACCGCGGCATCGACCGCAAGATCGAGGCTGCCACCTGGCGCGCCGTGTGCCGCACGATGACCGACGGCTTCAAGGCCGGCCACTTCCATGACGCCACGCTGGCCGCAGTGGCGCAGGTCAACGATCTGCTGCACCAGCACTTCCCGGCCAATGGCGAGCGTGTCAACGAGTTGCCCGACCGGCCCATCATGCTCTAGCAGCAGTAGAATGGCGGCTTTTGCCACAGCGTCGAAAGCCTGCCATGAAACTACACCAGAAAATCGCCATCGTCACCGGGGCCAGCCAGGGCATCGGCCTGGCCTGCGCCGAGCGCCTCGTGCGCGAAGGCGCGCGCGTCATGCTTGTCGATATCCGGCCGGAAGTCGAGCAAGCTGCTGCCAGCCTGGGCGACGCGGCGCGCGCCTACCGCGCCGACGTCGGCATCAAGGTCGAGGTCGATTCGATGATCGCGGCCACGCTGGCCGCGTTTGGCCGCATCGATATCCTGATCAACAATGCCGGCGTGACCCACGCCGCCGAGTTCCTCGACCTGCACGAAGACGATTTCGACCGCGTACTGCGCATCAACCTGAAGTCGATGTTCCTGTGCAGCCAGGCGGCGGCGCGAGACATGGTGGCGCGCGGCGAAGGCGGCTGCATCATCAATATGTCGAGCGTGAATGCGGAACTGACGATCCCGAACCAGGTGCCGTACGTGATCTCGAAAGGCGGCGTCAACCAGCTCACGCGCGTGGCGGCCATCGCCCTGGCCCAGTACGATATCCGCGTGAACGCCATCGGCCCCGGCACGATCCTGACCGAGCTGGCGAAAAAGGCGGTGTTGGGCAGCCCGGAAGCGCGCCACACGATCCTGTCGCGCACACCACTTGGCCGGTGCGGCGAACCGGAAGAAGTCGCGTCGATCGCGGCCTTCCTGGCCAGCGACGATGCCTCGTACATGACCGGCCAGACCCTGTACGCCGACGGTGGCCGCATGGCGCTGAACTACACGGTGCCGGTGCGCGATTGATGCGCCGCCAGTGTCGGAACAGAGATATTGACAGAACACATGTCTGGTATCCGAAAACGCAATTGGACGGCCGGTCAGTGAATCCCTATAGTTACACCTGTCTCCACTATTCTCCTCCAAGAAAATAGTTTCAAGCCCGCCCAGCGGGCTTTTTTTTTGCCTGGACGGTTTGCATGGCCCGCGCAATGCACGGCCACACTGCCACGAGCGTGCTGCCGTCTGCGCATTGTCCTCCTTGCCAGCGCGCCCTTGATGCAGGTCATTGACTCGTCACAATCCGTGCCTATACTCAAACGCACCTGATACACACGTAACCGATATGCGTGGTACCAGCAGGTGTGGAGCGCCTCGTGCGCTGCACACCAACCCGGTTTCTGCACTCCTGGCCCGCTCTCGGGTTCTGCCCGCCTCGCGCGGGCATTTTTTTCAGCATTGTGGCAACTTGGGCCAGAAAAAATTGTCTATGTGCTTGAAGCCGTCTTCAATAGGGCTATCATGAAGCTGCGACGTCCCACCTTGCCCAACCGGGTGGAGACCGCGTACAACGAAACGACCACGGGAGATCGTCCGATGAGTTTACGTGTACCAGAAACATCGCTTTCGCCAGACAGTTGCCGCCGCCATCATGCTGCAAGCGACCTCATTCTCAGCGAACTCAATCCACGCGCCGTGGTCGATAACGTCGATCGCGACAGCGCGCCCCTCAATCTGCTCACCTTCGGCAGCGTCCGCGAAGTGTGCCCCAAGTGCCGGCGTGCACACCTCAAACTCGTGTTGCGACAGGCGAGCGTGCGCGTGGCGCACCTGTTCTGCGCCGACTGCGCCAGCTGTTTCGACGCCCATTACGCTGACGGCGCACCGGCCCTGACCATTTGACGCGCCTGGCTGCCCGCAGCACGGGCAGGTCACGGCGTGGTACGACGCGGCTCGGGTCGGCATAGCGCGATCCGGCACACAAGGCGGGCCCGACATGGTAACGTTGACGTTTGCCCGGTCACCGTCCCACCTTGCCATGCCTGCCCTGTTACCCCTGCTGTACGCTGAACCCCGTTTGCGCCGTGCGATGCACGCTGTCGCACTGATCATTTTTGCCGGCATCGTGATCGCCGGCTCGGTCCCCGGTGCGCGCGCCGAAGTGGGTGAATTCGCGTCCGGCCTCGTCCTGCACAGCCTGGCCTATGCGGCTCTCGCCACGCTGTGGTTCCTTGGCAGTACCGGGAGCGGGTTGCAACGTGCGCTCAAGGCAGTGCTGGCCATTGCGCTGATGGGTGCCTTCGACGAGGGCGTGCAGCATTTCCTGCCCTACCGCTCGGGCGCCGTGCACGACTGGCTGGTCGATGTCAGTGCCGCCACGGTCGCGGCCACGATACTGGCCGCGCTGCTTGCGCGCATACCGGCGCCGCACACGCTGCGCGCTGCGCCCGAGCGGGCGCGCTGACCATCTTTCTCCGGGCGGGTTCCCGCCATCGTTCGTCTGCTTGATCCAACCGCCCTTACGGCGCGGCAGCTGGAACGCTGACGCGCTTTCTGCCTCTTATCCTCGTGGCGCAGCATCGTCACATCCCCACTACCACTACGAGGAGTTGATCATGAAGCAATCGCACCAGTGCGTGGCCATGGCGGGCCTGCTGGCGGTCGTGCTCGCCATAACGGGCTGCGCCGCCAAAGGCGGCGCCGGCGACATGTACAGCGACGCAACGAGCAGCCGCAGCGATGAGGTCGCCAGCAGCAGGGGCGATGTGGAGCACATCGTGACCAGCCCGGCCATCACGTCGGCCACTGCGGGGGCATCCGGCAGCAAGGGCGCCACCGGCTCGGGCAGCGACGGCATGCAGGACGAGCGTGGCGACCAGCCCGCCGCCGCTGCGCGCAGGCCAGCGCCAAATGCCACGGTGCAGTCCATTGCCCGCGCTCCTGCCCCTGCGCCTGCCCAAAATGGCGTGAGCACGAGCGACGCGTCCATGGGCGCCAGTGGCACGGCCGGCACATCCGGCAGCGGCGGTGCCAGCCAGTCCTACCGTGTCACGGTACGGATGGACGACGGCATCACCGAGGTCATCACGTACACCGGCACACCCGACTTCCGTCGGGGTGAGCGCATCAATGTGACGGACGGCGCGATCCGGCGCTGACCGTATGCGCCCGTAAAAAGGCCACATGCGCCTGCGCGTCATGTGGCCTGGTAGAACCTCAGCGGACAGGCCGTGCCGGCCCTGCCCCCGCGAAGGCGTTACGGCGTGCCCGCGTCCTTGTCCGCCTCTACCTCGCGGTGAAACAAGGGGATATTGCGCGTGGCGGCGCTGATCACCTCGAGCGGCAATTTCGGCGTACGGTCCGCGTTCAACAGACCATTGGCTTCCTGGAACGTGTCCGTAAATTGCGTGTAGCAAAAGCCACTGAACATGAACGTCTCATTGACCACCTGCAGCAGGCGCCGGTACTGCTTCAGATAGCTTTCGGCTGTGTGCGCGCGGCTGTAGCCCCACGTGGTTTCGTCCGGATTCGGCGTCTGCTTCGGATCGTAGGCGATGCCGCCGAATTCCGTCAGCACGATCGGCTGCCCGCGATGCGGGAAGCCATCGAGCGTCAGGATGCGGCCACCGGGCCGGCGCTGATCGAACAGCGTGCGCACCGGATCGGTAACGGCGTAGCGCGCCAGCACTTTCTCGGGATCGCTGTCGTAGTCGTGGATGCCCAGGATGTCGGTGGCCGAGGCTTCCCAGCCATCGTTGCCGATCACGGGGCGGGTCGAGTCGAGCGTGCGCGTCAGGTGGTACAACGCCTCAACGGCATTGCGATGCGCCTGCGTGAGCGTCAGGTTCGGCACGCCCCACGACTCGTTGAACGCCACCCAGACGATGATGCATGGGTGGCTGTAGTCGCGCTCGATCGCCTCGGTCCATTCCTTGACCATGCGCGTGATCGCGCGCGGGCTGAAGCGGTAGGCCGATGGCATTTCTTCCCACACCATCAGGCCCAGCTTGTCGGCCCAGTACAGGAAGCGCGGGTCCTCGATCTTCTGGTGCTTGCGCACGCCGTTAAAGCCCATCTGCTTGGCCAGTTCGACGTCGCGCTTCAGGTGGCCGTCGGATGGCGCCGTCATGAACGATTCCGGCCAGTAGCCCTGGTCCAGCACCAGGCGCAGCTGGTACGGGCGGCCATTGAGCATGAAGCGGTCGCGGTTGATCGATACCGAACGCAGCGCCGTGTATGAGCGGATGCGGTCCAGCACCACGTCGCCTGCGCGCAGGGTCACTTCGGCATCGAGCAGGGTCGGGCGTTCCGGACTCCACAGGATTTCATTGCGCGAGTCGTCGATGCCCGGGTCGGACAGTGCGATCTTGCGGTTCGCTTCACCGTTCAGCAGCTTGTAGTAATCGTCGGCCAGCAGCTGGTCGCCATGCCAGATCTTGACCTCGACAAACAGCTCTTCCTGGATATCGCCGGTGGCGAACACCTCGCAGCCGATTTCGTAGGTCTCGAACACGGGCGTCCAGCGCAGTTTCTGGATATACGTCTGCGAGACCTGCTCGAGCCATACCGTCTGCCAGATACCCGTGGTGCGCGGGTACCAGATCGAGTGCGCATCGAGCAGCCAGTCCTGCTTGCCGCGCGGCTTGGCCAGGTCGGCCGGATCATCTTCGACCCAGACCGTGACGACCTGCTTCCCATCAGCGTTCAGGGTGCCGGAGATATCGGCCGAGAATGGCGTGTGCCCGCCCTCGTGCTCGACCACCAGCTGGCCGTTGACCCACACGCGCGCGCTGTAGTCAACTGCGCCGAAATGCAGGATCGTGCGCCCTTCCATGGGCATCACCTCGAATTCGCGCTGGTACCAGACGAAGCGGTGAAAGCCCGTGTCTTCGATGCCGCTCATCGCTGTTTCGGGCGCAAACGGCACCGTGATCTCGTGCGTCCATTCCTTCACGTCCGACGGCAGCGTGTAGTGCCCTTCGTCGTCGAAGCAGAACTGCCACTTGCCGTTCAGGTTCTGCCACTGGTCGCGCACCAGTTGTGGACGCGGATATTCAAACTGAGTCATTCTTGTCCTTTCTGTCAGTTGGCACCGGAATCAGGATGCGTCCCTGGACGTCATTGCCTGGCCCATGATGGTCGTGATACGCCGCCAGCGCGGTGGCGGCTGCTTCTTGCGCCTGCCCCTTGCGGCACAGGGCGACGCAGGCGCCGCCAAAGCCGGCGCCGGTCAGGCGCGCACCCAGTACGCCGGGCGCAGCGCGCAGCGCCTCGCACAGGACGTCGAGCGCAGGAATCGAGACTTCGTAATCGTCGCGCAGGCTCGCATGCGATGCATTCATCAGTTCACCAAAGCGTTCGGCATCGACGCCCTTGGCGGCTTCGAGCACGCGCAGGTTTTCGTGCACCACGTGGCGGGCCCGTTCGCGCAGCGGCGACGGCAGCGCCTCGACCGCTGCGGGGTCGGCCACGTCGCGCAGCGCCGTGACGCCCAGGATGCGCGAGGCTTCTTCGCATTCGGCGCGGCGCTCGTTGTACTTGCTGGCCGCCAGCGTGCGCGCCACGCCCGAATCGATCACGATCAGTTCGGTATCAGGCGGCAGCGCGGCCAGGTGGTGTTCGAGCGTGCGCGCATCGATGAACAGCATATTGGTTTCATCGGCCAGGCTCGAGGCCATCTGGTCCATGATCCCGCAGTTCACATGCGCGTACTCGATCTCGGCGCGCTGGGCGATGCGCGCCAGCTTGACGTCGTCGAGCTCGAACCCCAGCAGCATGCGCATCGCGCGCAGCGTGGCCACTTCGAGCGCGGCCGACGACGACAGGCCCGAACCCACTGGCAGGTCGGTCTCGACATACACGCGCAGCGGCGGCACGTCGATGCCTTCGGCCTGCACGAGGCGAATGCAGCCTTCGATATAGCTGCCGAAGCCCTGCGGCGCGCTGCTGTCTTTGGCGAACGTGACGGTCGCGTCGAAGTTGGGTGAATAAAAATGGAAATGGTCGTCGCCGCTGCGGCTCATGGCCACCAGCGTGCGCTGCGGCGTGGCCACCGGCAGCATGAAGCCGTCGTTGTAATCGGTGTGCTCACCCAGCAGGTTCACGCGCCCCGGGGCTGACGCGTTCACCTCGGGGGCGCCGCCAAAAAAGGTATCGGTCGTGATGGTCATGCGTCCACCTCCAGCCAGAGCGGCCGCTGACGGCCTTGAATGTCCACCGACGGCCAGGCCGGGTCGAAGGTCAGGTTTTCGAGGCCGTCGGGGCCGAGCAGGAACGTGTCTTCGATCTTCATACCGTCATAACTTGGATTGAATGCAAACGCCATGCCCTGTTCGAGCTGCGTGGCCGTGCTTGGGGTGGCCACGATCTCGCGCGCCAGGTAGCCGGTGATGCCGCCCTGGTGGTGCTCGCGGATCGCGTCCTCGACGTCGGCGTGGTGATAGGCCTGGGCCAGCGCGTGGTACACCGACGACAGCGATTTGCCCGGCACCACGGCCGCCAGGCCGGTGGCCTCGAGCGCCATCAGCGCGCGCTGCGCAGTGGGCGCCGAGCCAGCGCCGCCAAAGCTCACGAAGCGCGTCAGGTTGGCATACAGGCCGTGGCGGCGCGCGCAGAAGACAAGCATCGCGCGCTCGCCGATCGGCTCATGCGATGGCGTCGCGTGGCGGAACAGCGGCAGGCGCCGCGCACCGGCCGCCAGCACCAGCGCCGGATGGATGCCGCGGCGCCACAGCGCGTCAGCGCCGGCGCCGGCCAGCTGCTGCTCGGTCCAGTCGGGCCGGGCGCGGTGCAGCACTTCGGTCATCGCTTCGGCCGCTTCGCGCCCCAGCAGGCGGTAACGCGCCTGTTCGGCGTCGCCCAGCACCAGCTTGCGCTGGCGCAGCGGCAGCGGCAACGGCAGTTCGTCGGCCTGCGGGCGGTCCGACAGCACCGGCCGGCCCTCGGCCGCGGCCAGGACGAAATGCTCGCGCAGCTCGGGCTCGGCCCACGGTTCGATATGAAAGCTGAAGCCGGCCGGCACTTCTTCGAGGCGCAGGCGTTCGCCCTCGATCTGATCGGTCAGCACGCAGGCATCGCCCGGCGTGACCAGCACTTCGGCAATCCCCGTGTCGGTGGTGTGCAGCACGGCGCTGGAGCCGCCTGCCGTGACCCACGCGAACCAGTCGGTGCCGCGCAGGCGCACGGCGCCGGCGCCGCTGGCGGCAAGGGCGGCGCGCAGCAGCGCGAGTTTGTCGGCGACCTCCTGGGCGCGCATATCGATGTCCGTCATGCGCTCTCCTCCAGGTCGATCTCGACCTGCTGCAATTCGTATGCCGTGGTTTCGGGCAGCACGTCCATCGCGAACATGCCGGCAGCCAGCTCGGTGCCGGCCAGGTATTTCAGGCGGTCACGCGTGCGGTACGGCGGATAGAACTGGGCGTGCAACTGCGTTTCGGGATGCTCGGCGCCGTCAGTCGGCGCCTGGTACCACGCCATCAGGTACGGGAACGGGCGGTTCCACAGCGTCTCGTACTTGAGCAGCACGGTCTTGAGCGCGCGCGCCAGCGAATCGCGCTGCGGCGGCGTGAGCGCGGCAAAATCCTTGCATGGCGCGGTCGGCATCACCCACACCTCGTACGGATAACGCGCGCAGGCCGGCACGAAGGCGATGGCGAAATCGTCCTGGTACAGCACGCGCTTGCCATCGGCCGCTTCGTCGCGCGCCATGTCGCACAGCATGCTGCTGCCGTGCTGCTGGTAGTAGTCGCGCTCTTGCGCGAGCATGCGCGCCGGGACCGACGGCACGAACGGGTACGAATAGATCTGGCCATGCGGATGGTGCAGCGTCACGCCCACTTCGGCGCCGCGGTTCTCGAACGGCAGCACGTACTGGATGTGCGGATGGCTGCCCACGCGCGTGGTGCGGTCGCCCCACACCTGCAGCAACAGCGCAATGCGCGACAGCGGCAGGTGGGCCAGCGCCGTGTTCGGATCCTGCGTGAACACGACCACTTCGCACTGGCCATTGGCCGGCGCTGTCTGCACCGTCACCGATGGCGGATCATGCGACTCGAGCGCCAGCGACGGAAAGCGGTTGTCGAACACGGCGATCTCATAGTCGCCGGCCGGCATCTCGGTGGGGTTGGCCGGATCGATCGTCGGCGCCAGCGGGTTGTACTGGGGTGGCGGCTGGTAGGTGCGGTTCTGGCGGAAGGCCGCGTAGGTCACCCACTCGCCGCGCAGCGGATGCCAGCGCAGGTGCGGGTTCGCGTGCTGCGGATCCGGGAACGGGCTGGGTGCGACCAGGTCGTCCGCAATGGGTCCGTTGCTGTAGAGGGTAAGGTTGCGTCCGTCCGGTTTTTTGAGTTCTTTACTGTGCATGGCAATCAATAAGGTTCGGTCACATCCGGCGCGAGCGCGCACGCCAACATCGACGCTGTGACGCGCTCGCGGCTGTTGGAGCTTGGCTCCTAGCCGATCCTAACATGCTGTATTTGCCACATTTTCTGCCCAGAACTATGTACTTTTCCAGGCGACAATATGGTGACTGTATCAGTACGGTACAGCCCTGGGCATACAGCGAGGATTCACAAGGGAGAGCGCCCCTGAGAGCGCTCCATGGCGGGGATATTGTAGTCCGACACCTACGTAACAATTAGAAGTTTTTACACTACCTGGCAGGCAGCAAACCTACAAGCCAGCGGTGGCCAGCCTGGCGGTTCAACAGCGCTGCAACATGGCGCCTCGCCTCAGCGCGCCAGTTCGACCAGCACTGCCGTGTACATCTGCAGGTTCAGCAGCAACTGCTTGGTCGTGATGAACTCATGCTCCGAATGGCCGGAGTATTTCTTGCCGGGCATCGACGGACCGAAGCTGACGGTATTCGGGAACAGCCGCGAATTCGTACCACCGCCAATGGCGACCGGTTTTGCATCCTTCATGCCGGTGAAATAGGCAAACGTCGACAGCAACGTCGGCACCTGCGGCGCATCGTTCAGCACCCACGGATCACGCATGCCGACCTTGATATTGGTGAGCGGGACCTGGCGCGCCTGCCACTGGCTCAGTGCAGTGTTGATCTCGTCGGTCAGCTGCGCACTTGTCTTGCCTTGCGGGCGGCGCAGATTGATCGCCACCTCGATGCCGTCGTCCAGCTGACGGATCACGGTGGGCTTGAACGTGAGCGGGCCCATGAACTTGTCGCGGTAGGCGATGTTGCCCGCGCCGCTGCCGAATTTCTCGCCGTAGTAGCCTGTGCCCACCATCTCGTTGAGGTAGTTCACGGTGCCCCCGGCGGTGGTATTGGCCCACGGCCGCACGGCCAGTGCGTCAGCCAGCATGCTCACCGCGTTCACGCCTTCCTGCGGCTTGGACGAGTGGGCCGAGACGCCCTTGGCGCGCACTGCCAGGTCCTTGCCCTGCCACGTGTAGGTGTAGGTCATGCCCTCGTGCTGCGCACCGCGCGCGCGGATCTGCGCTTCGATCTGCGGCGTCGCATTGGCCACCAGCGCTTCGGCGTCTTCCGGAATCTGCGTGTTGAACGAGCCGCCCGCGAACGCGGCAATGTAGGCGTCGCCCTCGACCGGCACTTGCGCGCCGGCCTTCGGGATCGTGACCGCCACCGTACCGCCGCCCTTCTCCGCCGTCACCACCGGATATTCGGCGTCGAGCGTGATGCTCATCTGCGGCGGCACGTGCGTCTTGAGGAATTCGGTCAGCGGGCCCCAGTCGGATTCCTCGCCCATGTACACGTACAGTTCGATGCGCCTGGTGAGCGGGATCTGGCGGTCGCGGATCGTCTTCATCGCATACAGCGCGGTGGCGATCGGCCCCTTGTCGTCCTCGGCGCCGCGCGCGATCAGCTTGCCCGGCTCGCTCGTGCGGTCCAGCACGAACGGCGACTTCTTCCACTTGGTCGGGTCGACCGGCTGCACATCGCCATGGGTGACGATGCCGACGCGTTCAAGGCCCTTGCCCAGGCCGATGACGACCGTCCAGCCATAGTCGGTGTAGTCCAGCCCCATGCGCTCGGCTTCTGCCTTGAGCGTGGCCTTGAACGCAGCATGCACCGGATTCTGGTCCGACGGGTAGCGTGGATCGGCCACCGTGTTGAAACTCACCAGCTTGGCCAGCGTGTCGACGACGTCATTGCGGTAGGTCGCCACCGCGTACTTGGCGGCGTTGACGGCGACCTCGCTTGGCGCAGGAACCGGCGGCGCAGCCAGTACAGTGGATGAGGCCAGCAGCAGGCTGGCAATGCAGGCGTTCTTGTACATACTGGGCCGTTCTCCAAGGGTTGCATGTTCGCAAAAGAACCAGCATAGCGCCTTCTGTCACCGCTGTGAACGTCATGACCAGTTTCAGCGTATCGTTACGCATCCCCACTCAACAACATCTCCACCATGACTGACAAGACCTTCCTGCGCGCACACGCCGCGCTGCGCGACGATATTGGCGACCTGCTCACGCAGCGCCCCGTCCCCTCGCCGCAGCTCGACCAGATCGATCCGTTCCTGTTCCTGAACCACCACGGCCCGCAGACCTATGGCCCGCACAACCGCGGCCTGCCATTTGGCCCGCATCCGCACCGGGGGTTCGAAACCGTCACCTTCATCGTCGAAGGCATGCTGGCCCACCGCGACAGCGCCGGCCATGAAAGCGTGATCCACGCCGGCGGGATCCAGTGGATGACGGCCGGCAGCGGCATCGTGCACGCCGAAGTCTCGCCGCGCGCGTTTCTCGACACCGGCGGCCCGCTCGAAATCCTGCAGCTGTGGGTCAACCTGCCGTCGCACCTGAAGATGACGACGCCCGCCTACACCGGCGTGCAGCAGGACAGCATTCCCGCGTTATCGCTCGACGATGGCAAGGTGACGCTGAACCTGATCGCGGGCGAGTGGGATGGCAGCACGGGCCCGGTGCAGTCGCTGACGGGCGTGTTCATGAGCACGGTCGCGATGCAGGCCGGTGGCCGGTTGCGCATCACCGGCCTGCAGGGTCGCAACGTGCTGCTGTATGTGGTGCGTGGACGCATCGGCGTGGGTCACCACGGCGATCTCGCCAACGCTTACCAACTGGTAGAGCTGAGCACGGAGGGCGACACGCTGGAAATTGTCGCCGAGTCCGGCTCACTGCTGTTGTTCGGGCATGCCGATCCGATCGGCGAACCGGTCGTCTCGCACGGGCCGTTCGTCATGAACACCCGCGATGAAATTGCGCAGGCGATCACCGACTACCAGGCCGGGCGCTTCGGTTCAACGCTGGCTTGACGCCAGCACCCGGCCGGCATCGTCCTTGATGTGAACCGTGTGCGGGAACGGCCCGCCGTCGAAGCGCACGCTCAGGTCCTTGCCCACCGCCTCGAAGCGGTCGCGGCCCACGTGGACGATTTCCTGCGGCCCGTCGCCCAGGTCGGCATACAGCTTGCGGCTCTTGCCCGTCACGTGCAGGGTGCGCCCGTCCTCGAGCTGGTAGGCGCCCTGCATGCGCTGGTACATCAGCGGATCGATATAGACTTTCTTCGGCTGGGCGGCCTGCACGTTGACGACGTCAGGGCTGGTCGCAGTCACTGGCTGGGCAGCGCTGGTCAGTGAAACGACAGCGGCGGCAGCGAACAGGGCAAGGCGGGAGAGGCGCATGATGAAAATTCCTTTCAGGTCGGTGGCGAAGAAGTCCGTGTCGCCAGCGCTTTGTTGCCTGACGATGAAGCCAGTCTAGCGGCCCGTAAAAAGCGTTCAAGCACCAGGGGCATCAAGCGCCGGAAATGCGCGACGAAGTGCGCAATCGGCGGGGTGAACGGGAGGTGCATATATGAAAGCGCGCCTTGTTTCAACTGTGTGTCTGCATTTCGTACGTATGTCGTACAGTAGGGTTCCTTCAACGCCAGATCACCCTCTCCCATGCCAGTCATTCCCCTCGCCGCGACCACGCGCGGCTACCCCGACAGCGGTAACGTGATCGAGAACGTGCACCTCGGATCGGTCGCCGTCGTCGACACGGGCGGCCGCCTGTTGTGGTCTGCCGGCGACCCGGATTACCCGACCTTCACGCGCTCGGCGCTCAAGCCGTTCCAGGCCCTGCCGTTCATCCTGGCCGACGGTCCGGCGCGCTTCGGCCTGTCCGGCGACGAGGTCGCGCTGCTGTGCGCGAGCCATTCGGGCGAAGCCAAGCACCTCGATGGCGTCAGTTCGATCCTCAACAAGATCGGGCTTGACCCCGGCCACCTCGAATGCGGCTGCGCGGTGCCGCTGCACTACGAGTTCACCGGCCAGAAACCGCCAGCGGACGCGCACTGGACGCCGCTGCACCACAACTGCTCCGGCAAGCACAGCGGCTTCCTGGCCTGGTGCCGCCTGCACGATGCACCAACGGCGAACTACGTCGACCGCGCGCACCCGCTGCAGCAAGCCGTGCGCGGCACGCTGGCCGATGCCATCGGCGTCGCGCCCGGCGCAATGCCGGTTGGCCTGGATGGCTGCTCGGCGCCCAACTACGCGATGCCGCTCAGTCGCCTGGCGCACCTGTACGCGCGCCTCGCGCATGGCCCGCAAGATCCGCAACTGGGCGGCGCGATGGGGATCCTGCGCGACGCGATGATCGCCCGCCCCGATCTGGTCTCGGGCGAGGAACGCACGGATCTGCACTGGATGACGGCGGGCGGCGGCGACTGGGTTACGAAAATCGGCGCCGATGCCGTGCAGGCCATTGGCATCCGCTCGGCCGGGATCGGCATCGCGATCAAGATCGCCGACGGCAATGTGCGCGCGCTGCACCCGGCCGTGTACGCCGTGCTCGACCAGCTGGGCCTGCTGAACGCGGCGCGCCGCGCGCAGCTCGAACGCTACCGGCAACCACCGATCAGGAATGCACGCGGCACCGTGGCCGGCGACATCCGTACATTGTTCAAGTTGACCCGTCAGGCATAAGCGCGGTAAAACAGCACCAGATTTGTGCTGCGTCGTTACAACATGCTGTCTTATTGCTATTTCATTTGAAGTTTAAAGGGTTGATACTTGCCGCAAGGCATTTCTCAGGCGTTCAATCCTTTCTTCAAAGTGATGACATCGTGTTAAAAAATCTCCGTATCGGTTCACGCCTCACAGTTGGCTTTGCCACGATGCTCGTCCTGTCGCTGGCAGGCACCTCGTTCGCCCTCTACACCACGCGCAGCAGCGCCGAAGCCACCCAGCAGATGATGCAGAAGCCGCTGACCAAGGAACGCCTGGTCTCGGACTGGTATGTGCTGACCTATTCGGCCATCGCCCGCACCTCGCTCATCGCGCGCAGCACCGACAGCACCTTGTCGGCCGTGTTTGCCAAGCCCATCAAGGACAGCGTGGCCGACACCACGGTCATCCTCAAGAAAGTCGAAGCCCTGCTCGACTCGCCCGAAGAGAAAGCGACGCTGCAAGATATTCTTGGCCTCCGCAAGACCTACCAGAAGGCCAAGGAAACCGTGATGAACGCGCGCACCTCGGGCGACGCGGCGACGGCGGAGCAGGCCTATGAACAGGTCTTCGCGCCGGCTGCCGCCGCGTATGGCGCCCGGGTCCAGAGCCTGCTGCAGATCCAGCGCAAGAGCATCGACCAGACCGCGCTGGCCATCGAAGCGGCCAACGAGCGCAGCACCCGGCTGGTGTTGCTGCTGGCCGCGCTGTCGACGGCGATCGGCGCCGTTGCTGCCGTGCTGGTCACGCGCAGCATCACCCGGCCACTGGACGCCGCGCTCGATGTCGCCGAAACGGTGGCCTCGGGCGACCTCGGCCACTCGTTCGCGACCTACCCGAAAGACGAGGTCGGCGATCTGATGCGCTCGCTGCAAACGATGAACGGCTCGCTAGTGCGGGTGGTGTCGCAGGTCCAGCAAGGCACCAACGCGATCTCGACCGCGTCGAGCGAAATCGCAGCCGGCAACCTCGACCTGTCGGCGCGCACCGAACAGCAGGCCAGCTCGCTTGAAGAAACGGCCGCCTCGATGGAAGAACTGACCGCCACCGTGCGCCAGAATGCCGACAATGCGGTGCAGGCCAATGGCCTGGCAAAAACGGCCTCGGATGTTGCGGCGCGCGGCGGCGCCATCGTCGGCCAGGTGGTCGACACGATGGGCTCGATCGACGCTTCGGCGCGCAAGATCGTCGACATCATCGGCGTGATCGATGGCATCGCGTTCCAGACCAATATCCTGGCCTTGAATGCCGCCGTGGAAGCGGCGCGTGCCGGTGAACAGGGGCGCGGCTTTGCGGTCGTGGCGTCCGAAGTGCGCAACCTGGCGCAGCGCTCGGCCGGCGCGGCGCGCGAAATCAAGGGCCTGATCGGCGACTCGATGACCCAGGTGAATGCCGGCACGGCGCTCGTGCAGCAGGCCGGCGCCACAATGGGCGACGTCGTGGCCAGCGTGGCGCGCGTGACCGACATGATGTCCGAGATCACCAGCGCCACGCAGGAGCAGCGCGTGGGCATCAACCAGGTCAATGAAGCGATCACGCAGATGGACCACGTCACGCAGCAGAACGCGGCACTGGTCGAGCAAGCCGCTGCCGCGGCAGCGAGCATGCAGGAGCAGGCGGCGCAACTGGCGCAGGTCGCAGCCGCGTTCAAACTGGGCGAATCGAGTGGCCGTGTGCGCCCGACCCTGGCGGCGCGCAACATGCCGGCGCTGGCCGCCTGACCGTCCGCTACGCCGCCAGGCGGCGCAGCATCACGGTGATGGCGTCCAGCACGGCGCCATCATCCCAGTAGGTATTGTGTGCCAGCGGATTCCAGCTGCGCAGCAACAAGTCCCCCACCCCGCGGCCGGCATTGATCACGCGGTCTTCAACCAGCGCACGGTAGCCGCTCGACAGCGGCTGCAGCGGCCAGCCCAGCACGTCGTCGGGATCGTAGAAATTGATCCACTTGAAGAGCGACGTCGGCGGCGCGATCGGGATGATGTGCATTTCCTGGTGCGCGGCGACAAAGATGGGAATATTGCAGCCCGTGGTGACCAGCCCGGCGCAGGTGGCACCGCCGATGAAGGCCAGTTCGCTGGCTGTCAGCGGCCGGCCCAGCGTGACGCCAGCCCAGGCGCCGATATCGCGCCAGATGCCCGCGCCGACCGGCTTGCCGGCGGCCGCCTTCTGCGCATCGTACAGATAACTCGACAGCACCTGGCCGCCCAGCGACTGCGCGACGAACACGACCGGCATGCCGGGCCGCACGGCGTGGGCTGCCAGCAGCGTCGTGGCGATCTCGCCCTGTGCCTGCTCGTAGACCGAGCCGGGATCTTCCTTGCGGTTTTCCAGCCCGGCAGCGTCGCCCAGGCCGTACAGGACGAACTTGCGCAGCGCGGCGTAACGCACCTGGCCGGTGGCCGAGGTACGGTCCCAGACCAGCCGCTGGTTATCGTGCAGGATGCCCTGGTAGTAGACCGACCGCATGACAACCTGGCCCGCCAGCGCACCCAGGCGGGTGCGCAGTCCCGTCATCAGGCCGTCGGCATAGTCGGGCAAGGTCTCGCCCATGCCATGTACGGCAATCAATGCAACCTGTGTCATTGCCACCTCCCCACGTGCGCCGATATCCCTAGCGTATCAAATTTCGCACGTGTTGACGCAGCACACACATTCTGCAGAGACCGGCCGATCAGCGTGGCGCGATGGTCAGTTCGAACGTCTCGACACCGTCGACGCCGCCGCGCACCTGGTCACCCGGCTGCAGTGCGCCGACACCGGACGGCGTGCCCGAATAAATCAGGTCGCCAGGCGCCAGCGTCACGAGGCGCGACAGCGATGCGATCACGTCCGCGATCGGCCAGATCATTTCATCGAGGTTGCCTTCCTGGCGCAGCGTGCCGTTCACTTCGAGCCAGATGCGTGCCTGGGCCGGGTGGCCCACGGCGCTGACCGGATGCAGCGCGCTGCACGGCGCCGATGCGTCGAAGCCCTTGGCCATGTCCCATGGCCGACCGGCGTCCTTGGCCACCGCCTGCAGATCGCGCCGGGTCAGGTCCAGGCCCACGCCATAGCCCCAGACCAGGTCGAGCGCCTGCGCTGCGTCGATGTCCTTGCCGCCTGCTTTCAGCGCCACCACCAGTTCGATCTCGTGGTGCAGGTCATTCGTCGATGGCGGATACGGCACCGCGCCGCTGGCCGGGATGACGGCGTCGGCCGGCTTGGTGAAGAAGAACGGTGGCTCGCGATTCGGGTCGCTGCCCATTTCGCGCGCATGCGCCGCGTAGTTGCGGCCCACACAGAACACGCGGCGCACCGGGAAGCGCGCGCTGGAACCGGCGACGGCCACGGACGCCGTCTCGGGTGCGGTGATGACGAATTCGGTCATGCTCATCCTTTCATTGACAGGAGCATCATCATACTCCCGCCATGAAGGGCGGCAAGGCTCAGGTTCAGGCTCAGGCCGACGCGGCCGCGGCCTCGGCCTGCGCCGCCCGCGCCGCACTCGCGTCCAGGATGCGCACGAGCGCCGTCATGTCCACCGGCTTGACCAGGTGATGCACGAAGCCCGCCTCGAGCGCCCGTTCGCGGTCCCTGGCCTGGCCATAGCCGGTTACGGCCACCGGCACGGTGGCCGCCATCTCGGGCAGCGCGCGCAGGCTCGAGGCCAGCTGGTAGCCGTCGATGTCGGGCAGGCCGATATCGATCAGCATCACGTCGGGATGGTCGAGGCGCGCACGGCGCAGGGCCGAGGCGGCATCGTATTCGACGGCGGTGGCGTGGCCCTGCACCTGCAGCAGCGTGGCCAGGCTGTCGGCGGCGTCCGTGTTGTCGTCGACGATCAGCACGCGCAACTGGCGACCGAGCGCGGCGTGTACCGGATCGGCCCCGGACGACGGCGCATCGTCGGCATCGGCGTCGCCCTCGTTGGCGCGCGCACTCACGCATGGCAGGCAGAGCGTGAACGTGCTGCCGCAGCCGACGCCATCGCTGTGGGCGGTGACCTCGCCATCGTGCAGGTCGACCAGGCGCTTGACGAGGGTAAGGCCCAGTCCCAGACCGCCCTGCGAGCGGGCCAGCGTGCGCGCGCCCTGCGTGAACAGGTCGAACACATTGGGCACCAGGTCGGGCGGCATGCCGGAACCGTTGTCGCGCACCTCGAGCGTCATGCGCCCGTCGCCGGCCACCAGGCGCAGCGCCAGCGTGCCGGCCTTGGGCGTGTACTTGGCGGCATTGCCGACGATATTGGCCACGCTCTGCACGAGGCGCGTCTGGTCACCCCGGACGTACACGGGCGTGTCGGGCAGCTGGACCGTCACGTGGTGCGCTTTTTCCAGCACCAGCGGGCGCGTCTGGTCGAGTGCCCCGTTCACGACATCGCGAAAATCGACCGTCGCCAGCTTGAGCTTGACCAGCCCGCGCGTGACGCGTGAGACGTCGAGCAGGTCGTCGATCAGGCGGCTCATGTGCTTGACCTGGCGGCTGATGATGGAACTGGTCTGGCAGATGCGCGGCTCGTTCGCGAACTGCATGCTCAGCAAGCTGGCCGAACTGCTGATCGGCGCGAGCGGGTTGCGCAGCTCGTGCGCCAGCATGGCCAGGAATTCATCCTTGGTGTGACTGAGGCGCTCGGCCTGCACGCGCGCCAGGCGCTCGCTCTGCAGCAGCGCATCGCGTTCGAGCGCCGACGTCTGCGCGATCTCGTACAGGTGCGCATTGTCCATCGCGACGGCCGCTTGCGCGGCGAGATTGGCGACGATGCGCTCGGTACGTTCGGTGAACATGGCCGGCGCCGGGTGACCGAGGAACAGGCCGCCGAGCACCTTTCCCGATTGCGACACGACCGGCACCGCGAGATAGCTGCGCACGCGCAGCTGCGCCAGCGGCGTGCCGTCGGCCACCAGTGCAGCGTGCTGCGGATCGCACGTGATGTCGTCGCTGCGCACCGGCGCCCCGCCTTCGATCAGGGGGCGGAAGATGGCCGCCGTCGGGGGCGCGAGCTGGTCGAACTGCTCGCGCGATGCGCCCGACAGCGCGTACAGGCGCATCTGCTCGCGCACCGTGGCACCGATTGGGGCATTCACCGGATCGTGCAGCGGGGTGCCCCGACCGGCAGGATTGCAGAAAAACGCGCCGAAGCGCGCGCCACTCAGTTCGGCGCCAGCGTCGGTGATCGATTGGGCCAGCGTGTCGAGGTCGAGCGTCGAGGCCAGCGCGCGCCCGGCGCGGTTGACTGTCTCGAGGATGCGGCTCTCGTCGCGCAGACTTTCTTCGACGCGCGAGCGGCGCACCACTTCGCGCGTATGGCGCGCCACGTCCTCGGCCAACGCCACTTCTTGTTCGGTCCAGTGGCGCGCCATCGGTTCGTGCAGGTAGAACACGGCGCACAGGCGCCCTTCCTCGATGATCGGCACCATCACCAGCGCCCGCGCGCCAATGGCGGCGTAGGCCGCGGCATGCGGCGCACTGCGTTCGTCGGCATCGACGTCGTCGATGCGCACGCTGCGGCCCTTGCGCAGCTTGGCGTTGACCACCGGACCGAAGGCGTCAAGGGGATGCGAGCAGCCGGCCAGGCTGGCAATACGGCCGTCTGTCCAGTCGCGATCGATGCTGACCGTGCAGCCAAGGGCGTCGACTTCGCCGTAGCCCACGCGCGCCACGCCCAGTGTCTGCCCGGTCATGGCGCTCGTGGCGCGCATGATGTGGGCGGCGTCATCGAGGCCATCGAGCGCTTCGCCGAGCTTCTGGTGGAAGGCATGACGGTAATCGGACAGCACGTCGGATGTCGTCTCGGTGAGTACGCAGTAGACGCCGGCCACCTGCCCTGCATGGCGCACAGGCGACAGGGAAACGCAGAAAAAGCGCCGTTCACGCTTGCCGTTGCGCTCGAATTCCATCAGCGCGTGCTGGAGCTGGGCCGATTCGCCGGCGAGGACTTCGTCAAAATAGGGCCGCATGCGGTCCCACAGCTCGGGGCGCACGCTGGCATACGGCGCACCGCGCGCGGCCGGGTGCTTGTCGCCCAGCAGGTCGGAATACGCGTCGTTGTAGAACAGGCGCAGCTCGCGCCCGATCGCCAGAAACATCGGAAAACGCGACGCCTGAATCAGGTCGGCGATCGCGCGCAGGCCTTCGGGCCAGGCATCCGGGTGCAAGTAAGCAAGCCCTGCCAGCGCACGCTCGGTGGCTGCGGGTGGAGAGGCAAATGCTGCAGGAGACGACGCAAACAGCGCCGACGGCGCGGCCAGAACTGGTGCAGGCGCATCCAGTACGGTGGGGTCGCCGGACAGCGTGGAACCGCCGCCGACCATCGGCATGAAGCCGCTCAGATTACTCATCAGGAATACCCAGTGTGGTTCTTGCAAGGCTGGCGAGCTCGATATCCTGAAACATCTGATCCTGCCCTGCTGCAGCGCCGCCAACATATTCTTGTTGGGGCGATTATAGCGAGCAACCAAACAGAACCGCGCCCGTTACACCTGCGGCCATGACGGGGCGTGGCGGGGATGCCACAATCTCAATAGATCTCTCCGGCCGCAGCCCGCACGGCGCCCAGCAGCAATTCGGCGCCCGGAGACAGCAAATGATCCTGCTGACGGATGATGCCGAACGCATCCATCTTGCAGGGCAAATCGATCGGCAAGATCCGCATCACATTCAGCGACGCATAATATTGGGCGACTTCCTGCGGCATCACGTGCAATGCGTCGGTTTGCTGCAACAGCGCGGTGACCAGTAACAGCGCCGTCGTATCGACGACGTTCACCGGCGGCTGCAGGCCGGCGCGCAGGAACATCATGTCGAAGCGGTGGCGCAGGATGCTGCCCGGTGGCGGCAGGATCCAGGGGCGCCCCACAAGCTCCTCGAGCGTCAGGTTTTTACTTTCCAGCAAAGGATGATCGGGCCGCACGACCGCACAGGCCGGCTCCTCGGTCAGCTCTTCGTAGATCAGCCCGGTGGAATCTTCTTTTTCGAGGATGCGCCCGATCATGAAGTCGAGCGTGCCGTGCTTGAGCTTATCGAGCAGCACATTGCTCGACTCGAGCTGCACACCGATGCGCAGCAACGGCGCCTGCTCCTTGATGCGGGCGATGGCGCGCGGCAGCAGCGCCATCGCCGGCGTCATGATCACGCCCACCTCGACCTGGCCCGCCAGGCCGGCCTTGAGCGCGACGATGTCGTCATGCGCCAGCGCCAGGCTGGTCAGGGCCATGCGCGCGTGGCGGATCATCGTCTCGCCGTAGATGGTTGGTTCCATCCCGCGCGGCAGGCGTTCGAACAGGCGCACGTCGAGCATCTCTTCCAGGTCCTTGACCTGTTTCGATGCCGCCGGCTGCGTCATGTGCAGTTCTTCGGCCGCGCGGTGAATATTGCGGTAGTCGTCCAGTGCAATCAGCAGCAGCAACTGGCGCGTTTTCAGGCGCGCCTTCAAGAACCAGTTGGGGTTGGTCGTCTCCATCAGATCACGTGCAGCCCGGCGATGGATTGGCGGCAGGGCCGGCGGCCGTTTGCGCGACCGGCAGGATCTTGCCGTCCGGTGCGTAGTGCAACTCTTCGACCGCGACCGAGCGGCGGAATTCGCCCCCCGTGGGCAGCTTGCCGTTATGGTAAAAAATGTACGACTTGCCGTTGAAGTCGACGATTGCCTGGTGGATGGTCTTCACATTCGTGTTCTTTTCCATGATGACGCCATCCATCGACCACGGCCCATGCACGCCCGGGCCGCGCATGGCCACGGTTTCTTCGGGAAAGTGGCGCGAGTAAGTCAGATAATACGTGCCCTTGTGCTTGTGGACATAGGCTGCCTCGACGAAATTGTCCAGGCCGGCGGTCTGGATCGGGCCGTCGAACTCGATCATGTTCGGCTTGAGCTTCACGTACTTCATGACCGTATTGCCCCAGTACAGGTAAGCCTGGCCATCGTCGTCGATGAACACGGCCGGGTCGATATCATCCCACAGGATCTGCGTCTGCTTCGTCATGTCATTCGTCACGAGGGCCCGGCCCAGTGCATCGACGAACGGGCCGGTCGGGCTGTCCGACACCGCCACGCCGATCGCCTTGCCGGGAATCGTCGCATGGTCGACCGTCGAATAGAAGTAATACTTGTCGCCGCGCCGGACGATGTCCGAGGCCCAGGCATCGCGCCCGGCCCATTTGAAGGTGGAATAACGCAGCGGCGAGCCGTGGTCGGTCCAGCGCTGCATGTCGCAGCTCGAGTAGACGCGCCACTCGTTCATGACGTAATCCTTGCCGCCCGCCGGCGCGTCATCCTTGCCGACGTACAGGTACACGCGGCCCTTGTCGACCAGCGCCGCCGGGTCGGCCGTGAAGATGTCCCGGACGATCGGGTTGGCGGCCTGCGCGCAGGCGCTCGCGCACAGCAGCGCGGCGAACATGGTGTGTTTCATGGTGTCTCCTTCTTTTATTTTTTTCCGAATGCCATCACGCGCTGGACGACGCAGAACACGAACAGCTGGCCGCCGATCACGATCCGCGTCCACCACGAACTGAGCGTGCCGTCGAAGGCGATCAGCGTCTGGATCGTGCCAAGCACCAGCACGCCCGACAGCGCGCCGGCCACGTAGCCGTAGCCGCCCGTGAGCAGCGTGCCGCCGATGACGACGGCGGCGATGGCATCGAGCTCGGTACCCTGCGCATGCAGCCCATAGCCGGACAGCATGTAGAACGCGAACAGCACGCCGGCCAGCGCGGCGCAGAAGCTGCTGAGCGCATACACGAGCACCTTGGTGCGTCCGACCGCCAGCCCCATCATCGCGGCCGAGGTTTCATTGCCGCCGATCGCATACACGGCGCGGCCAAAGCCGCTGTAGTGCGCGAGCCAGATGGCCAGGCCCAGCATGCCCAGCGCAATCAGCGCGCCGGGCGACAGGAAGCCCCCGAAAAACGGCAGCTGGGTTTGCGACATCGCCACGAACAGCGGATCGTCGATCGTGATCGACTCGATGCTGATCAGGTAGCACAGGCCGCGCGCGAGGAACATGCCGGCCAGCGTGACGATGAACGGCTGCAGCCGGAAGTAGTGGATGATCGCCCCCATGCCCGCACCGAAACCGGCGCCCAGCAGCAGCACAAACGCGATCACCGCCAGCGGCGGCCAGTGCGCCACCTGCAGCAGCCAGGCCGCAATCATCGTCGCCAGCGCGAGTACGGCGCCCACCGACAGGTCGATCCCGCCGGACAGGATCACGAAGCCCATGCCGATCGCGATCACGAGCAAAAACGCATTGTCGATCAGGAGATTGAGCAGCACCTGCAGCGACAGGAAGCCGTCGTACAGCGCGCCGCCGACGAGCAGCATCGCCACCAGCAGCGCCACCGTGACGAGGGATGTGAAGGACGGGGCCTTCGCGAGTACGCGGACATTCATGCGCGCCTCCGCTGCCACAACTGCCTGAACTGGTCGGACTGCGAGATACAGACCAGGAACACGACAACCGACTTGACGACCATATTGACCTCGGGCGGCACGCCCAGCGAATAGATGGTGTAGGTGAGCGTCTGGATGATCAACGCCCCGACGAGCGAACCGGCCAGGCTGAATTTGCCGCCCGCGAGCGACGTGCCGCCCAGCGTGACGGCCAGGATGGCATCGAGTTCGAGCATCAGGCCGGCGTTGTTGGCGTCCGCGCTCTTCACGTTGGAACTGATCAACAGGCCCGCCATGCCGGCGCAGGTGGCCGCGAACACGTAGACGAACACGATCAGCGCCGCCGTGCGGATGCCGGCCAGGCGCGCCGCCACCGGATTGATGCCCACGGCCTGGATGAACAGCCCCAGCGCCGTATGGCGCAGCAGCAGCGCCGTGACGCCGAACACCACGGCCACGACAAACAGCGCGAACGGCAAGCCGAACAGATACCCGCTGCCCAGGAAAAAATACGGCTGGTAGTAGACCGTGACGATCTGGCCATCAGTGAGCAACTGGGCCAGGCCGCGCCCCGCCACCATCAGGATCAGCGTCGCGACGATCGGCTGCAGGCCCAGGCCGGCGACGAGCGCGCCGTTCCACAGGCCGCACAGCAGCGCCGCGCCGAGGGCGGCGGCAATCGCCACCAGCATCGGCGTGTCGGCCAGGTACACCGGCACGCCATCCTGCATCACCATCGTGCCGCCAATGAGCATCGAGGCGACGGTGCCGG
>Ga0308158_10001366_pt1 | contig 26724 bp, 28 predicted proteins | sample PhyBR2_FD_201038 | JGI IMG/M metagenome (GOLD analysis project Ga0308158, IMG submission 201038) | Phyllosphere microbial communities from UC Gill Tract Community Farm, Albany, California, United States - DLSLB.R2 | ecosystem: Host-associated > Plants > Phyllosphere > Unclassified | place: USA... | reverse complement strand
TGCTCAGCCATGACGCGATCACGCGCGACTATGGCATCCATCCGCCCGCGTGGCAGACCGCGCTCGGCAACATCCTCGACGAACTGCTCGGGGCCCCCAAGAAGGACATCTCCCAATGAAGGGCATCATTCTCGCCGGCGGATCGGGCACGCGGCTCCATCCGGCAACGCTCGCCGTGAACAAGCAGCTGCTGCCGGTCTACGACAAGCCGATGATCTATTATCCGCTGTCGGTGCTGATGCTCGCGGGCATCCGCGACATCCTGATCATCTCGAGCCCCGAATATGTAGCGAACTACCGGAACCTGTTCGGCGACGGTTCAGCGCTCGGTCTGACGATTGCCTATGTCGAGCAACCCCGCCCCGAAGGACTGCCACAGGCCTTCACGCTGGCGAGGGACTGGATCGCCGGCGAGAGCGTCGCGCTGATCTTGGGCGATAACATCTTCTACGGCAACGGACTGGTGGAGATGTGCCTGCGCGCCAAGGCGCAGTCGGGGGCAACGGTTTTCGGCTACCGGGTCGACGATCCGGAGCGGTACGGCGTGATTGGCTTCGATGCCGACGGTCGCGTCACCAGCCTGGAGGAAAAGCCCGCGGTCCCGCTGTCCAATTGCGCCATGACGGGCCTTTATTTTTTCGATGGGCGGGTCTGCGATCTGGCGGCAGGGTTGCGCCCGTCGGCGCGGGGGGAACTCGAGATCACCGATCTTGCGCGCTGTTATCTGGAGATGGGCGATCTACGCGTCGAGCAGATGGGGCGGGGCTTTGCCTGGCTCGATACGGGCACGCAGGACTCGCTGCTCGAGGCGGCCGAGTTCGTCCGCACGATCCAGCATCGGCAGGGTATCCAGATCGCCTGTCTGGAGGAGATCGCGTATCATCAGGGCCTGATTACAGCCGATCAGGCTCATGTCCTGGCAGCGGCGCTGGCAAAATCACCCTATGGTGCGGCCATTCTGCGGGCGATCGAAGGACGACGGGGGCAGCAATAGGCAGCCCATGATACACGTGAACATGTTTTCGTGTATGAATGTCGACAGAGGTGGCGCGGCGAGTCTGGACATGCTGCTAAGAGGAGTTTCCGCCTGAAGGCGGCCAGCATGGCTGCGGAACGAGATGAGTGACGAAGCGAACACGCTGGAACCACAGCCCGGCTTCAAGGCGAAGGTAGCGTTGGCTGCCGTGAAAGGCGAGAAGACGCTGACCGAGCAGTTCGACGTTCACCCGAACCAGATCACGATCTGGCGCGGCCAGTTGCTGGACGGGGCAGCGGCGGTTTTCGGGTCGGACGGCCATAGCGAATCGGCGTAGCCTGCGATCGACGTGAAGACGTTGCACGCTAAAACCGGTAAGCTGACGTTGGTGAACGATTTTTTGTCCGGGGCGCTCGGCAAAGCAGGACGGTTGCCGAGCGCAAAACGTTGATCGACGCGTTCGCACGCGTTGCCAGTCAAATGGCAGGTGTCGGAGTTGGGATCAGCCGCGGCAGCGTCTATTATCTGCCCCGGCCAACCTCGGCTGCCGACCTCGCGACCATGCAACGGATCGATGCGTTGCACACGGATTTTCCGTTTGCGAGCAGCCGGATGCTGCGCGATCTGCTTGCCGCCGAAGCTGCCAAAGTCGGCCGCCTATACGTCTCTACGCTGATGGAAGAGATGGAGGTCGAGGCGATCCATCGGCCGCCAAACACCTCGAAACCGGCACCGGGGCATAAGATTTACCTCTATCTGTTGCGTCGTCGAGCACGGCATCGGTCACCGCTCTAATGCAGGCCATGGCTATATTTCATCACGCGCGCAGGCGAGTCATTTCCCCTTCGCAAATGCCTTCTCTTCAGCGGGGGTTGCCAGGCGGGCATGAGTTTCGAGATCTGGTAGGCTTAGTCTCGAAGGCAGCGCCGGCGTCCGCCGCGAGTTTAGGTCCGATCGCAGCGCGTTGCCGGTAGGCTGGGAGCCGCTTGACCGCTCCCGTGGTGGAGGCGTATCCATGTCCAATACCGAGGGACTATCGGCCTTTAACTCGAGTGCCGTCACACGTTGCGTCAAAAGGTCGAGGTCTACCTTTTCCGGCGTGGCTTCTAATTCGCCAACTTTCCGTTCAAGATCCTCGATACGTTTGTTCGCGGCCGCGATACGCACGTCGGATTCCATACGGTCCAGTTCCCCTACTAGCTTCTCCTGCGACGAGCCCTTCTTTTCTGCCGACGGCGGCGACATTCTATCGCACGCACTCAGATAGCTAAGGCTTGCGAAGGACAGCAGGATTATCAGCAGGTGACGCATACGACGTCTCTACTGCGAGGCAGTCAGGCTGTCAGGCCAAATGCGCGAAATCTCTGCAATTACGCCGTCTCGCGGGCCCATGTTTACGAAAGGGGCGGGCGGGGCTTAGTCGCGTGGGGCAAGGCCTATATCGGCAATCCCACGCAAGGGCTAAGTAAACCAGCCCATTTTTAAAATGTCAGCGAGGCGCGCAGCCCTACGTGACTGACTTCGAGCGGATTTTTGTTTACGATGAAAAGCGGATATTCGCAAACGGTACTATTGTAGCGCTCCAGCTATTTATGCAACCAAAAACGGTTGGGTAGGAAAAATCGAATACTGTCTGGCGTTGCGGATTAAGCCCCTTCATGCGCAATATTGTCCCGTTTTCGGCCTGGGAGTATTGAATGAGCATAGACCCGTCTGGCGAAATATATGCACTCGAGCAAATTATCGAATGTACTGTCTTATTGTCGTCGAACGTTATTCCGGGTGTGGCTGTTTTTGCCACAGGATCGATAAAGAAACCTGTAACCGCGCTATATAACCTAGACGCGCCGATTGCCGCTCCTGCTGGCTGGTTCATGCTCGCGTAGCCATTGTTAAACATCAGAAGTTCGCCGTCGGGAGCAATGCTCAGCGAATGCTGACCGATCGGCGCGAGGCCCTCCCCGGTCAGGGTCAGCGCCTTCGCCCGTAGTGAAGCGAAAGAATGCCAATATTTCGTCGTATCTCCGAAGATCCACTTTATAGATCCGGTGTCGTAGTCAAGCTTTACGATGAAATTCTCCCTGCTCGATGCAATAATGCTATTGTCACGGGCGTCGTAAATTGCTGAGTTAACGTGAAACCAATCGACGCCACGCCTGACAAATAGCGCAGGATCGTCGCCCTGTGACCGCATATACTTCTCAAAAATCGATGCGAAGTCCCAAGATCTTATCTCAACACCATCTGGCGTAAGCTCGGCGAGGTAATCTTCGAGACGGCCGGTGAGGTTTGGCTGCGCCAGAATACCGACTTTGCCTTGAGTTAGCTCATGGTGAAACTGGACGAACGAGGGATTGCTGGGCGTCACCGTTTTCGTTGACCCATCAAGCTCCTCACGATTCAACGCCGATTTCGAGGAATCGGCTATGTCGATCCCATTGGCTCTGAAGAGTACAGCTTGGTCTACCAAGGAGGTACTGGCCCAACGTATATTTCCATCGCTATCGATAATTGTGGCTGGCGCCTGGACAGAATTCGGCTTCATCAGAAAAAAGTCGAATCCCAGAGCCGCGCTAGTTCCACGCATTGCGGTGACGGAAGGTGTCTTGAACGGGGAGGCTATTGCATAATCAGGCGTGACGATCATTGCTGGTGCGACCTTAACCGAGTTGTCGGTAAAACGCAGGTTTACTGTCACCGAGTTGGATAGGTTGGCGTATAGGCCGAAGACCGGGAGAGTGACTGTTGATCCGGAGACACGTCCTCGGTCTCGCAGACTCTCAATCGTGTATGTGACGCTGACGGGTCTGGATGCCGTGCCGGCTTTCGCAGCGATCGTATAACTGATCTCTACAAGAGCAGAAACGTTGGTTCCCGTTAGGTCAAGAAAACTGATAAACGCCGTAGGGCCCGGACGCTGTGCCAAGACTGCGATGTCACTCGTTATCGCGAAAGTCGGCGCGGGCGAGCCGCTTCCTGGTGCCACTACTTGATCTGAACCAGAGTCGCCGTCGCAGCTCACTAGTCCGAAAGCTAGTAGAATTAGCGCCGCCATCGAAGTCGTCCGTAATAATCCCGATTTAGACGCAACCATAAGCACCTACCCCCAAAGCCGACCGCAAAAGCTTCATTTGCGATTGGGAGAGCATCATCGATTCTACAAAGTGTGCAACAAGAAAAAGTCATCGCCATCGATGATCCGACCGATGTTCGATCCTACCGAACATTCATTGAGCGTTTTGGGGCATCACGATGCTCGCACAACTACCGCGATTTTCGCCGATCGCGGCGACGCCTATGCCGGTTATGACGGGCTCTATCGAGGCGGCGTCACCGAAGTCGCGTGCTGGGCTCATCTCAGGCGCAAGGTGTTAGACCTGAACGAGCGGGTTGCCACGCCGTTGAGCACCGACATTTTTAAACGCATCGGTGCCTTGTAGAGCATAGAAGCCGAGGTCCGCGGCACGCCGCCTGACGTGCGGCTGGCGGCGCGGTAGAACCGGACGAAGCCGCTGGTCGATGCGCTGCGCGAGATACTCGACGCACTGCGCCGGGCTGTCGCCAAAGTCCGACATGGCCAAGGCTATCGCCTATGGCACGAAGCGATGGCATTGTGCCGCTATATCGATGGCGGGCGCCTGGAGATCGATAACAACATCGTCGAACGAGCGTTGCGCGGCGTTGCTGTCGGACCGGAACTGGCTGTTCGCCGGTTCGCCGGTTCGAAGACGGGTGGCGAGCGCAGAGCGGCGATCTACACCGTCATCCAGACCCGCAAGGCCAACGGCGTCGACCCGCAGACCCACATCACCGACGCCATCGGAAACATCGCAGCTGATTGGCCAGCGGCGCGATGGGACGAGCTCATGCCCTGGAACCGGGCTGCACAAACCGTAGAGCCAGTGGCGCAAGCCGCATAATCTGCGGTCTGCTCGCCACGCTTACACTATAACGAGAGTCGTCCTCACACATCGCTTGGCCGGATGACGCCGGTCGAATATGCTGCCGCAACGGCCGCCAAGGCGGCCGAATGAACGCCGGAAACTCCCCCTCAAGTTGGATAAGAAATTTGAGGGGGGCTTAAACATCTCTCTGCCTCTGGTCCCGGCCGGATGAAAATCGGGGACCACGTCAAGGCTTACTTAATGATTCGAATTATCAATCTGTTGATTGGCGATCCGTTTGAAATCGGAAACCGCGCCGCGTGCGGGTAACAGCATCAGGCCGCTTCGTAGAAGTCTGGTACCGATGCCGCCCATTGCTGCTTTGGCGGCAAGCATCGTGATCTGCCCTGGTCGTTCTTTGCTAAAAATTGTATAATGCCCAGCGAAATCAACCGTGTAGCCGAAGCGAGCGGCGATGATCGCCATCGCTTTACGCGTATAGAAAAAGACATGCTGCCCGGAATCGGGGGTGAGATACCACCAATTCGCATCTTGCCCTTCGTACAGTGCAGTAGTGACTACGACGGCGTCTGGTCTACTATCGAACAACATGCCCAGGTCGTGTTTCGGATCGGCATAGTGCTCCAGCACTTCGAACGCCGTGTAAAGAACGGGTGAATATCGCTGGTCTGATTCAAACCCTTGCGCATAGGTATTGCTCGCATACCGGTCTTCCAGACGTGCATCGATGCGATAGTCCCGTAGCAAGCGGCACAGCAAACCGTCACCTCCACCGACATCGACTACTGTTCGGATGCCGGTAAGTCGGACCCATGCATACACCGCAGCCAGATTGCTCATGTTGCGTTGTGCTACACCGGTATCAAGCATCGCGAGATTCGAGTTCGAATACGCCTCATCAAGCCAGTAGGGTTGTTCGGTCTGAAGTGATCCACACCCTTCGCAGCGATAATACCGCACGTGATGTTTACCGATAAGATCTAGTGCAAAGGCAGCAGCCGCAGTTGCATCGCACAGCCGGCATTGAGTCGACGCCGCGGCGGCAGGAGTTTTGTCGTCCGGCGTGCCGGAAGATAGCGTATTGGTCATCGCGCCGTGACCGTTTCGTAGCCATGGTCGTGTAATAGGATCTGACGTCGTGCGACGCCGAGGTCATGCTCTACCATCTCGGAGCACATCTCGCGCGCGGTGATCTGCGGTTCCCAGCCGAGCTTAGTTTTTGCCTTTGTCGGGTCGCCAAGCAGGGTCTCGACTTCCGCAGGGCGGAAATAGCGCGGGTCGATCCGGACGATGACGTCGCCGGGTGATACAGCGTGCGCGCGATCACCAGTCACTCGTTCGACAATACCGAGTTCGTTCTCGTTTTTACCCTCGAAACGCAGCGTGATACCAAGATCTTCCGCTGCCCAGGTGATAAATTCGCGCACGGAATATTGCTTGCCTGTCGCAATGACAAAGTCGTCGGGATGCTCCTGCTGGAGCATCATCCACTGCATGCGGACGAAGTCTTTAGCATGCCCCCAGTCGCGAAGGGAGTCAATGTTACCCATGTACAGACATGGTTCGATTCCCTGAGCGATATTTGCCAAGCCGCGCGTGATCTTTCGCGTAACGAATGTCTCGCCGCGGCGGGGGCTTTCGTGATTGAACAGGATGCCGTTACAGGCATAAATCCCGTATGCTTCGCGATAATTCACTGCGATCCAGTAAGCATAGAGCTTTGCCACTGCATAGGGTGATCGCGGATAGAAAGGAGTCGTCTCGCGCTGGGGAGTTTCCTGAACCAATCCGTAGAGCTCGGATGTAGAGGCTTGGTAGAACCGGGTCTTGTCAGTCAACCCGAGCAGCCGAATGCCTTCTAGCAGTCGTAGCGTACCCATCGCATCAACGTCTGCGGTATATTCGGGAGCTTCGAAACTTACTGCGACGTGGCTTTGTGCGCCAAGATTATAGACTTCGTCGGGGCGAACCTGCTCAAGAATACGGACCAAATTCGATGAGTCAGTGAGATCGCCATAATGCAATATAGGACCAGCTGTAGTCTCATGCGGATCGCGATAGATATGATCGATCCGTTGGGTATTAAGCGACGATGATCGCCGCTTAATACCATGTACCTCATATCCCTTTTCTAGCAGAAGTTCTGCGAGGTATGATCCATCTTGTCCGGTAATACCCGTAATCAGCGCAACTTTACTCATATATCTCCACTCGCGATCGAACCTGATGCTGCCTTCCTGCTCGCCTCGCGAAACGCGCGGAACGATTGGAACGATGAGCACCGTGGGTGAGGCGTCCTCGCCGGGCTAGTATGGTTTCGGCGTCGCTGAAAGAAAAAATCACACGTCTATCGGCGTATCCAGTTGCGGGCACGGGTCAATATCGGACCGTGGAGACCCAGCATAGGAAATCGTTCCTCGATAGCATAGATAGCATTTCGTGCGATAATCCTTGTCACTGCTCCTGCCGATCCCCCTGATACGGCAGGCAACGCTGGCGAGCGCGGCGGTAAGGATGGCGATTCATCCGACTCGATCGCGGCCCTGATCTGACCCACGAACCGGTCCCAGTTGTAATGGGATGCAAGGCGTTCGTCGGCCTGCCTACGCTGTTCCAGAATGATGTCTTCGTCCATTTGCTGCAGTTGGTCGAGTAATGCGCATACGCCCTGAACATCGTCTCCAGGAACGTTAACGATAGCCGGCTCGTCAACATAGCCACTGGTCGGCGTACAGATCGGCGTCAGGCCCCAACTCATCGCCTCTAGGACAGTCGTCGGGTTGGCATCGGCCCTCCCCACGGTGATGAGGAAGTCATACTCGGAAACCAGCTGGCGCCCGGGCTCGGAAGAAAAATCCACAAATCCGAGCGATCGGACATTCGATAGCGGCTTGCCTCGTCCGGCCCAATCGATTGAGCCGCCACGCCATTCGCCGGCAATAGCATCCAGATAGGACAGGTTCTTTCCGGGATGATCATTGCCGATATAGATAAATCGCCGCTGCCCCTTTTGAGCCACCCGGTTTCTCAATCGCGGGAAGTACTCAGGGTCGACCGCCAAGTCAACATGGACCATCTTTGGCTTCCAACGGACGGTCGGACCAGATGCGTGGTGAAACCAATATCCGCCGGTAATAGCCAGGAAGAGGTCACAATGATCGATTACATCGTCAATGAAGCCCACCTGCCGCCAGTCGGCATTGAACGGTTCGAGAAGAATGCGACGGGCCCATCCCGACTGCTGTGCAGAGCGGCGGAACACAGTCAACGGCATAGGGTGCGCATGTCCGATCAAAATATCGCCGGGGGCCGGAACGATGCGATACATGCGATCAAAGTCATGCACTTGGACCTGATAGTCTCGCTCAAGTTGCGTGCGTAATGTGTGACCGATCACGTCCGGAGCGGAAATTCTCGGTCGGTGTGGGTAGATAAGATGGATCATGCCGGGCCCTAGCGGATGAGGATCACTGATAGCATTGCCGCAAGCGCGAAAAAGTCTGCGCCCACCCGAATAGGTCAACCCGAGTTAGGCCAGCCGCCACCAATCGCGTTCGAATATCATCATCGCCTAACTGTGCCAGCAATGCGGCATAGTTTTCGGCATGCTGTGCGTCCGCGAGCAATGCCGCATTGCCGGCCACTTCGGGAAATGACGACCGATTGGCAGCGATGGTCGGGCATCCGCATGCCATCGCTTCCAATATAGGTAAGCCGAACCCTTCATAGTCGGACGGAAACATAAACCCATGGGCGTTGCTATAAAGGCGTCGCAACGCATCGTTGTCGACGCCGCCATGTTCGATCCAGCGCCCCGGCAGCGCACGTTCGAGATATGTCTTTTCCTCGATCGTCAGCGGTGGACCGACGATAGCGAGCGTGAGACCGGCGGTGAGTGCAACGGCATCTACTGCCAGATCAAAACGCTTGTAGCCTGATCTTTGCCCAACGAACAAAATATAGGGCGGACCCGACTTATCGCCGTAATCAGGATAAAACCGCGATCGGTCGACCCCAAGCGGAATTACGCAAGTCTTCCCAGGATCCACTTTCGGAAAATAGTGCAGTAGGTCGGAACGGGTTGCTTCCGATATGCATACCGAAAGGTCGGCAGCCAAAATACTGGAACCCTTCTGGTGATGATGGACGAGCTTTGGCAGCCCGCTGAAATAACGCTCGTAAGTGAAGTCGTAGACCGAGGTAATGTAACGATCCACCGAACGAATCGGGCGTCGATAATAGGAGGTATGGAATATTGCTCCTCTCGATACCCCGCCGACCGGCAGATAGCGCGACAGCGAAGGCGGCAGGCGTTCGGCCCATACGGCCTTGTCTGACATATCAGGTAGGGCCTGAGTCCGAACGGAATGCGGCATCAACAGGCGTACGCTGTCGATCGAACCACTTTCTGCGGCTTCGACCAAGCGCGTCCAAAAATTCGATATGCCGCCGAACCGCTGCAATCCAAAAATTATGCAGTCAAGATCAAGCTGACTCAAGACCGTCCCTTTCATCGTGATGAGCCATCATGGTTGACGACGTGTTCGATATTTAAATCTGGTGAAAAGAAATGGAATCATCCAGACGAACGGCGAGGTCCAAGAAAACAAAATTCCGGTTATCAAAAGTAGATAAATATATCTTCGGCTTAGCATCTCATCTTGTGTAGCAAAACGGTACTGAAGATACTGAAAAGGAATAAATAAAGCGAACAAAATAGGGCCCAATACCCAGCCAGCAATCAACACGAATGGGTATAGAATGGTTCCAAATGCATTATATGCCCCCTGTAGAGGTTGGATGTACACAAATCTGGACAATTCTAATCCGACGTATCGGCCAGTAGAAAGCTCTCCTGCTCTTTGCCCGACATAATCGACTACAAATAATATAGAATCTATAGGTTTGAAAAACAAAGAGACATATTGAAGGGCCGTTACATCATATTCTTGAACCGTACCAATAAGTCGGCCAATCCCAACTACCGGGTAGGTTAAATAAAATACCGAAGAGTTTTCGCCCAAAAAGGCATCCAGGCCAAATCTGATATAAAGTATTAGAAATGATATAAATAAAGCGGTAAATCCCAAAAATATCTTTGACTTGATATTTATTGATTTTGACAATGTTATTGCAAAAAACAACAATATAAGAGGTAGTCTTGTAAAATAAGCAAATGACGAAAGTACTATAAGAAGATATACTAGTGGATTTGATCTGAAGGCTATAACTCTAACAATAAGATAATTTATCATAATCTCATTGTATACAAAGTCGATTATGTTGGGGCGAAGTTCACCTTCTCCGAAAAACTGGGTGCGATCAGCCCATCCTCCACCAATTGCAACAGTATAGAGCCGTATAGTTAGCGCTATTATGCAGAATGCGAGGAGGGTATTGTGAAACGTGAACCACCGGAACGGAACGCGCTTCGCCGGGACAGAAAAACCGGCGGTATCGAGGCTCATATCAGGCGATCCGTAAAGCCGTCTGATGCTGACGGAACCAGTCATAGGTTTCCCGCAACCCCTGTTCCAGCGTAGTACTGGAACGCCAACCCATTGACGCAAGCCGATCAACATCTAGCAGTTTGCGTGGTGTTCCGTCCGGCTTTGATCGATCGAACGTAATAGCCCCGCAAAAGCCGGTCACCTTAGCGATAAGCGTTGCCAACTCGGCGATGGAAATGTCCTTGCCGGTTCCAACGTTGATATGACTCAACATGGGTTGCGTATGCTGATCGTACAGATCCTTATCCAGTCCCATTACAAACAGGCAGGCATCGGCCATGTCATCAACGTGGAGAAATTCGCGCCGTGGTTCGCCCGTACCCCAAATTGCGACCTCGGACGCTCCATCTCGTACCGCTTCATGAAAACGGCGAAGTAGCGCCGGTAGGACATGTGAGTTTTCCGGATGGAAGTTATCGCCCGGCCCATAGAGATTGGTTGGCATGACGCTACGATAATCGACGCCATATTGACGGTTGTAACTCTCGCACATCTTGATCCCTGCGATCTTAGCAATGGCGTAGGGCTCATTAGTCTCTTCGAGCGTCCCGGTGAGCAGCGAGTTTTCGGAAATCGGCTGAGGCGCGTTTCGCGGGTAGATGCACGACGACCCCAAAAAAAGTAGCCGCGTCGTCCCGGCAAGGAACGCCTGATGAATGAAATTGCACTCCATCAGTAGATTGTCGTGGATAAAGGTAGCCGGATGCGTCGAATTGGCGTGGATTCCGCCAACCTTTGCGGCCGCGAGGATAACACTGTCTGGCCGCTCTTCCTGCATGAAGCGAGTGACGGCCGTCTGGTCCAACAGATCGAGTTCGGCGCGGCTGCGCCGGATTGGCTCTATCCCAGCCGCGACCAGTTTTCGGTCGATCGCCGATCCGACCAGACCATTGTGGCCAGCGAGAAAGATACGCTTGCCAAGGTTCTGCACCATATCCATTCCTATCGTTCGCATGAGGCGTTGCGCACGTCGCGTCGGGCCAAGACGAGATCGTGACGCACCATTTCTGCGCACATGTCGCGGGCGGAAACCTCGGGCGCCCAGCCCAACTCGCGGAGCGCTTTGCCGGCGTCGCCAACCAAGTCGACGACATCGGTCGGTCGGAAGAAGCGGGGGTCTACGCGCACGATCACGTCGCCGACGCGGACATGGTCCGCGGCTTCGCCATCAATGCGCATGACCACGCCGCGTTCATCGACTCCGGCGCCTTCGAAACCGATGCCTATGCCGATCTCGTCTGCGGCCCAAGTTACAAAATCGCGGACCGAATGCTGCTCGCCCGTCGCAATCACGTAATCCGCGGGTTCGTCGCGCTGAAGCATGAGCCACTGCATTCGCACATAGTCAGCCGCATGGCCCCAGTCGCGCTTGGCGTCGAGATTACCGAGCGAGAGACAGTCCTGCATGCCCAGTGCGATGCGTGTCATGCTAGAGGTAATCTTGCGCGTGACGAACTCCTTGCCACGGCGCGGGCTGTCGTGATTGAACAGGACGCCGTTGCACGCAAACAAGCCGTGCGCCTCGCGGTAGTTGACTGTTGTCCAGTACGAAAACAGCTTGGCTGCAGCATAGGGCGACCGGGGATAAAAGGGCGTTGTCTCGCGCTGGGGCGATTGCGTCACCATGCCGAACAGTTCGGCGGTCGATGCTTGATAGAAACGCGTGCGGCCACCCAGGCCGCATAGCCGGATAGCCTCAAGCAGGCGCAGCGTGCCAAGACCATCGACATTGGCAGTATATTGCGGGGCATGGAAGCTCGCAGCGACGCGGCTCTGCGCGCCCAGATTGTAAATCTCGTCCGGTTCGACTTCCCGAATTAGGCGTGTGATATTCGCGGAATCGGTTAAGTCGCCAAAATGAAGATGTGCGTTCAACCGGCCCTTTCCTTGGCCGCTTTCGCCCATCGTTTCGTCGTCCAACGCGCGACGCGTTAATCCGTGTACCTCGTAACCTTTCTCGTTGAGCACCTGCGCCAGATACCAACCATCCTGTCCACCGATACCGGTGATGAAGGCACGCTTGGTCATTGGTCACTGGCGGGTGAGCACACCCCTGTGACATTGTACGCTTCCGGCACTGAGACCAAATTAATCACCCAGTTTTCTCCTTGTCACCAGCGCTGCTTTATAGGCCATGCGTATCAGGCCGTGTATGCGAAACTTGCGCGCAATCCGTGACGCCCTCGACATCGTCGTAGCGGGTCCGAGAATTTTTTTCGTTAGTTGGCGTCGATAATCGGCGTCGTCTTCTATCGTTTGGTTCTTGGGTTCGATCGGCCATCGAAGGGAGCCATAGGCTAGATTGTGGTTGCTTGTCTCGATGCTGGAATGCGTACCGATGACGCCAACATTGCGGATCAGGTTGGCCTCGGACATCACCGCTAGGCCGTCATTGGCCTGGATCGTATAGCTCCATTGTGTATCCCATGTGTCGACATCGTGTTTGCGGTGAAAGTCGAAGATGTGGCGTAGATACCGTGCGGTGGCACGCCCGTGGCGGCGGTCCAATTCGGTCGCAAATGCGTCGTTCCAGCCAGTCATGCCCTCATCGTAACGTTGCCATGCGTCGCGCCACGACGCCCAGCCCCAGATCGAGCCCAGGCTTGAGAGGAAGTAGCGGGAGGACGTCCTGCCGGTGCCGAGCTGGTTGGTGCCCGAGATCATCATGACACGCGGGTCGTCGCGGAAGCGATCGAGCATTTCCCCGCAAAAGCGGAAGAAATCGGGTGATGGAACGACGTCATCCTCCAGAATGATACCTTCCGGTTCATTGGCGAAGAACCAGTCGATCGCGGCGATCACTCCCCGTCGGCAACCGAGATTACGATCCTGAAAGAGCGTCTTGACCTCGCAAGGCCAGTCGACGGTCGCAAGGACCGCCGATCGGACCTCTTGGGTCTGACCCGCTTCCGTCTCGCGATTGGAACGCGGTCCATCGGCCGCTATGTAGAGCCGCGCCGGCCGCTGGATGGCGATTGCCTTCATCACCTCCAACGCTGTGTCGACGCGGTTAAATATAATGAACAGGATAGGTGGCGGATCATCTTGCATGGTTTGCTCCGCTGCTTGCTGAGAGATCATCAGTGGGTTGTTCCCGCGCTACGCGACACTCGCCGCCACAGCCATTCGAATGGCCAGAACAACGCATGGGCTTTCAGTAAGAATAAAGGACGTGTTCTTGAGCTGAAGGCATCGGCTAAGAACGTGGCAATAATTTGCGCGGCCAATGACGCTATAGCACCGCCTACCGCCCCCATAGAGGGTACCAATGCCAAATTGATGGCGAAGTTCGAAACAGCACCCAGAATCGTGCACAATAGGGTCCGGCTCTGCAGATTATGCGACAGATACCATTGGTTGCCGAGAATGCCCATGCTGACGAAGACCGACGTCCAGATGTGAATGGCCAAGACGGGTACCGCTCGATCGTAGCGCGCGTCGTACAGCAGATGCACGAAGGGCCCCGCTGCAACAGACATGATCAACGAAATCGCTATGCTCACCGCGATCATCGCGGTCATGGTGGACCGGACCGCCAATTGATGTTGGTCGCTCGATTCGGCCATCATGCTCTGCCAGCGAGGAAAAAACGACGTCGCTACGATCGTGGGCAGGACATAGAAAATTTCGCTGAGACGGACCGCGGCTGCGTAGATACCAGTCTCCGCTGCACCATGCGTCGCCATGATGACGAATTGATCGATCCGCATGTATATCACGACAGCCAATCCCGACAGGAAGAGCGGCCAGGTGTCTACGACCAGCCGCCAAAGCGTCGCTGGATCGATATGCCATCGGCCCGGCCGTGAATTATCCGTACGATAAGCAACACAAAGACAAATACCGCCAAACAACTGTTCGATGACAAGTGTCCATGCAAACGCCTCTACGCTACGGTAGAGGAACAGCACCGCGATTTTTATGGTTCCAGATATCAAGAACGATATATTGTCTGCGATAACCGCACGACGGGCGTTGACGTTAGCCTCGAACCAGTAACGAAATACTTCAGTTGGGCGAATCACGATACTGATCGTGAGGATAGCAATAAGCGCCGCATAGCTATCGTCTGATCTGGTAAGAAGCGCAACACCAAGGGCGACAACCATCGTCAGGCCAGTCGCTACGGCCTGTAGTGTAAAGGCTGTACCAAGCGTCGTTGTCGCCTCAAGCGGGTGATCGATCAGCCGCTTGACGACAACCTGGTTGAGGCCGAGCGAGGCGATCAGCGTCATTAGCGCGGTTAACGCCTGCGCATAGCTGATGCCACCATAGTCCGCCGGACCTAATAGCCGTGCTGCGGCAATCCCAATTAGGAAATTTCCGAGAACGCGCAGGAACCGATCGAAGAAGAGCCAACTCATGTTGGTAATCTCGCGTCGATAGCCGCCCAACAGTATGCGCATGAGACCCAAAACTGGATCTACTACCCTGCTCATCGGATGCACCGCACCCTGCTTTTTCGGACCGGGAAGACATCCATTTTTCGCATTGCAGGAAATGCGATCGGTTTGATGCTCTGCATCGCTTCAGCCATTATGAAAAAAATTCAGCGCGTCGTCAGTTCGACGTGGTCGATCACGGCTTTGGAGTCCGTGGAACTGGAAGTACCGGTAGCCTCGATGTCGATCTGTACGCCGGCGCACCCTGCCGGTACGTCGATCGCTGTCTCGATTGACGTCAATGCGGTGCTCGCTGGCAGATCGCGGACCCAAAACTGTTTGGGTGCACTTCCCTCATGCCGACAATACGCCTTCCAAGTGACAAGGGCCGCAGCGTTACGATCAGGGTAGGAGATACGCTGCCGCAGTATCATCCGGGCTGGCAGCAACTGCATGATCCGGGTGGCCGCGACAATCTTGGTCTCCGGGCGCACCGCAATTGTTAGCGCATTGGAGGCTGTTGACGACACCTCACCCTCGGGTCCCTCATAGAGCGACCAGGTCAGCGGTCTAAAATGTTCGGCGGTGGAATAGGGGGAGAAGCCCAACGTGTCGACTGCTTTGCCTGCGCCCACGGCTATGGCGAAGGATCGCGCTGCATCCACCTTATTAGCCTGGATCAAGCGTTTCAGTAATCCTGTCTCGAACCCTGCATGGCTGGGTACGGCCCGCGCGCCGCCATAACGTCGGAATAGCGTTGCTACCCCTACCGGATCAGGCGACTTGGCGACGAGAACGGATAGGAAAGAGGGCACCCAAGGGCGATTGGCACGAAGGTACGGCACCAGTGCCTTCTGAATAGCTGGCTCTGACGAGGCCGCGATCAGAACCGGGAACAACTGACCCGCTAAAACTGGCCGTACCGAAAGCGCCCTGTCATAATGCTTCAACGCGCCGGCGACGTCTCCCTTACCAACCGCATCCTCAATCAGCCAGATCTGAGCGAACATATCGCGACGTGATGCGCGTTCGGATAATTGCATCAACTGCCGCGCACGGGGCAGGCCGTTTGGCGTCAGTTGGGTGGCATAGGCGAGCAGACGAACGCCGCTCGCATTCAGCGGATCGGCGCGTAAGGCTTGTTTCGACGCGGCGATCCACCCTTGGAAATTCTGCTCAAGTCCGCCTTGCGTAACCATGCTTTTGTCAAAGACACGAGTGATTGCAGTTGCATTGGCCGGCGCCAACTTGATGGCCAGTTCGGGATATTGATTTGCCAACACGAGAACAGCAGCATCGCGGGACGACATCGCGCCTGCAATAACCGCCCCCAATGCCATTAACGCAGCTCCCGGTGTTATCCGTTGCCAGCCGTGGCGTCCGCGCCGGACGGGATCAGGCATCTGTATTCCGGTTGTTGTCTCCATAGGTATATCCATACCCATATCCAAGTCCGTAACCATAGCTGTCGCGATACTGCACCTTGGTCAACACAGCACCGAAGATATTGCCATGCGCCATCCTCAGGCGCTCGATCGAACTCCTGATTGCACGTACCGCAACCCCCTTGGTTTCTACGATTAGCAGGCAGCCTTCGACCGCGCGTGCGAGCAGCGGCGCATCGGCGAGCCCAAGAATTGGAGGAGAGTCGATGATGACGTGATCATATTCGTTGGTGCATTCCTTCATCAGTCGTTCGAGGCTGTCGCCGCTGAGCAGCTCGGCAGCGTTTGGTGGCATCGGCCCGGTCGAGATCAATGAGACATTTTTATAAGGAGTGGGTTGTACCAGTGTCCGCCAATCGACTTGTCCGGCAAGAATGTTGCTAAGCCCGGCATCGTTGGACCCACCAACCATCGCGTGAATAGACGGCGAGCGCATATCGGCATCGATCAGCAACACTCGACGATCTGTCCTGCCCACCACGGCAGAAAGTGCGATCGAGCTTGAACTCTTACCTTCTGCAGGTCGTGTGCTTGTGATCATGATCGATCGAGGAAAACCATTAGCGGTCGCAAAGCCAAGGTTCGAACGGATGGTGAAGAAAGCCTCGTAGAATGGCGATTTGGTATCAGCCAGCTCATCTTGCACCTCTCCTCGCAGTACCGGGGTATGGCCCATTAGTGGGATACCAAGCTGTGCCTTCATCTCGCTGGGATCATGGATTCCCTCATCAATTTGGTCTAGAGCGAACACGGCCGCTGCTGCCACAGCCATGCCTATCAGAAGTGCGATCGTCAGGTTGATCAACAGGCTAGGTGCCGATGGTTTCACTGGCACCTCTGCTGGTTCTACAAGCGCTACGTTGCTTGCCGCGACCGTGCCGGCGACGCCAATCTCTTTGTAACGCTGCAACAGCGCATCATAGAGTTGACGATTGGTGTCTGCTTCGCGCTGAAAGATGGCGTACTGGATGCTTGCACGTTGCTGCACATCGAGTTGCTGTTTCAATTGCCCGACCCGCTCGCGCAATTCGTTCTCGCGGGTACGTGCCTCGCGAAATTCCTCATCCCGTGTTCCAGAGACGCGAGCAGTTTCGCGAGCGATCGCGGCATCAAGCGACTGTACTCGTCGCTGGGCCTCCCTAGCCAAAGGATATCCGGGCTCAAACTGCACGAGCAATCTAGCATAATCGCTGGCGGCTTCGGCTCGCTGTTGCCGAATCAGCGCGAGGCCCTGGTTGGACGACAATTCGGATGCGAGAGTAGAGTTTGAGCCCGTTCGGCTCTCTGCCAGGATACGTGCCTCAGTCGCGCGATTGAGCGCGGTATTGAGCGCATCAAGGTCAGAAGCGGCTAAGGTCCTGCCCACCTGCGACCTTCCGGATTCGTCGCGTACTTGGTCCAGCGTCACGATACCTTGATTGGTCGCGTAATTGACCACGCGCCTCTCGGACTGTTCTAGGCGCGAGCGCAGCGCACCCAGTCGATCTTCGAGGATCCGGCGCGCATCGGCAGTCGATGCAAACTGGCGATTCATATTGGTGGCGATGAACGCCTTTACCCAGTCATTGGCGATTGCGGACGACAATGCAGGGACGCGGCTAGTGAAACGCACGTTGACGATACGCGAGGTCCGTAACGGATCAATCGTCACGCTCCGGAGTAGCATATCGATCGCCTCCGCGGTTAGCCGCGCCGTGTCATTGTTTTCCTTCAGTTCGGCGTAGCGGCTAGCCTGTCCCTGAGACGCAAAGAAATCCGGGCTCGATATCAGCCGCAGGTCATTTACCACGCGTGCTGCAAGGGGCCGCGTATGCAGCAATGCATACTGGGTTGCGTAGAATTCTACGTCGCGGTCGGCCTCCTGTGAATCCAGTCCTTCGACCTTGGTGATTTGCTTCTGCTCGCGACTGATCTCGACCTGAGCTTGAGCGGTGTATCGCTTTGGCGTCAGCAATGTAACGATAACACTGGCAACCAGAAAGCCGCCAATAATCGCTAGAATGATCCAACGCCAGCGAAGTACTTTGTGCCAATATTGCAAAAGAGCCGGCGGGACAAGGCCCGATTGAGGCTCGGGCATAGCCCGCTCGGCGGGCAGGGCTAGTTTTTGGTCAACAAAGCTGTTCATACTATTATCGAACCTGTCAGCGCTTTATTAATTAAGAAGATTACTGTCGTCATTACGAAGTCAATTCTGCAATGCAACAATAATAGGCGTCGACAGGAGCGGTGCGATTTGTAGGAAATCCTTGAACAGGCGTCGTCCGCGGGACTCGCCAACCATTACCACGTCACCCGAATAAATCCGGGGATCCTGATAGCCGCCATTTCTAATCGAACGCAGATTGTAGAGAGCTGCATAGGATTTTCCGTTGACCGTCCTAAATACCACTACGTCATCCAATTTTGAAAATTCCGTCGTGCCTTTCGCAGAAGCGACGGCCTTCAACAGCGTCATGTTGGTAAAGACCGGGTAGATGCCCGGTTCCCTGACCTCGCCCTCAACGGTGACAATTTGACTGACGATCTTGGTTAGGTTGACCGTTACCTGCGGATTTCGGACATAAGCAACGCGCAGGCGCGACTGAAGGAGTTCCGCCACCTCCTTCGGCGTCTTGCCGGCCACCTCGACGGTTCCCGCAAGCGGGAAGGAGATTCGACCGCTCGTGTCGATCTGAACGCTCTGATTACTCAGCGCCGGTATACCAAACACGTCGATGCGAATTTCGTCATAGGCGCCGAGCAGATAGGATTCGGTACTCGATGCCAAATCTGCGCGGGTCGGGGGCGGCAGAATTCCGCTGCTCACTCGCGTGAGTCCCGGTGCGGCGGGCGGCAGCGTCGATGAGCAGGCCAGCAGAAGCTGGCCTGCTGACAGAACAAACAGGACCTTGATCGTCATTCGCATTGGAATACTCACGTACGCACCTGCCCCTTAAATACGTCTGGCCGATCCGGCACCACTTCTCCACGGTTCCAATTCGAACGCAGACTTGATGACACCCATACGCAGGATAGCGCAAAGAGTGCGGACAGGATGGGGGCACGCAGAGGATAATCGATGATGCTCCCTATCGCGGTCATAAAGATTATTACAAGCCCCATCCACCCAGCGGCACGTGCCGCTCCTGGCGGAGTACGTGAGCAAACACGCACGGCGGCTATCAAGAAACCGATTGCCGCCACTGCCAGCAGCAAAACCCCCGGTGCGCCCCCTGTCAGGACAACTTCGAGCCAATCGTTATGGGCGTGGTTTGAATAGGTCGGACGAAGGATGGCATCTGGTTCCATGATCCGGAACACGCGCTCGTACGTACCTATGCCGGTTCCGGCAGGCATGAACCCGGGAAGCGCATCCCTGATAGTTGGCCAGATCACATAGCGCAGTTCTCCTCGGTTATCGTTGTCAGCGAGACGTTGGATCGAGGTGGCACTGCCGACAGCAATCGCCCACGCTACGATTATCCCGATTACTACTGTCGCACCGACGCCGGCGATCACTTGAGCGCGAGATATTGGTCGTCGGTCGCGTCGGTTGTTCGATAGCGTGGAGATGAGGATGAACGATATCAAGCCGATCAAACCTGCGACGAGGCCGGCCCTTGAACCCACGACAACAAGGAACGCGATCGCTAAGAGCAGTCCAGCGAACGCCAGAAATCGCGTCGCATCTCCGCGGCGCGATGTTCGTATTCGAGTAGCTAACAGGAAGCCCAACAGCGGCAGAAGTGCGGCGATAAAGAGCGCCTCGTGATTACGATTTGCAAAAAGGCCGCTTGGTTCGCCGAACGAGGATGAGCGATACAGATAGAATATGGGATCCCCGCCGCCCGCGATCTGCAGCATCGCCAGCGCCATGCTGAGTGCTCCTCCGATAAGTATCGCCATCATCACGGTCCGGTGTTCTGCAGCTGACAGGCGTACACCGTTCACTAAGATCGCCAGCGGGATCGTTAGCGAGAACAACGCATTCCAAGTCAGCTCGGGCGCCATGCTAATCGGGCGCCAGATACCCACCAATCCGGCCGCGGTGTCTATACCTACGATGATGTCCCGGCCGGATAATGCGGTCCAGATAAAGGGTGGGAGCGGAATCAGATGCGCGACAATCAATGCCACGATGGCAGCCGCCATGCCGAACAAAAAGCGATGCCTCGCCACTTCTTCGAGAGAGAGGGACCACAGACCGTAAAAGAGGGAAAGAATTGCGATAGGGCGCAAAATCGGTAACGACCAGACGTCCGGGCGCGAACTGCCGCCCATGAAAAACACGAGTAGCATAAGGCCGACGACATTAATCAGAGCGGGCGACAATCTCACCGATCTGCGCGGTCGGCGTCCCGTTACAGGGTGTCGCGATCCGCCCGCCGACCAGTTGGAGGTCATCGAATTGCGCATTGTTTTTGCCTATCCGCTCTCGCCTGCATCGTGTGATTTGATCTCGCCGTCATCCTCGTACCTAGGGCGCTGACGCCTCGGCATACCCTGAGGGATGATTTAAGAAGGCATGTCATGGGGAGCAGCGTCTATCCAAACGTTGCAGATAAAGCGAGGCAAACTATGTCGCTAGCCACGGCGCGCTCATTGAACGTACAGCCGCTCGCCCAAGGCGGGATGTACGTCGTGCCGCCATACGGAGGAGGTAAACTGCTATGACCAAACCAACATTCACGCGACGTAGCTTGGCGGGAATTGTCGGCGCAGGGGCGGTTCCTTTGGTCGCTTGTGGCAGTGACGGTACCAGAGAGAGCGGCAATGTGCTATTTCGTCAGGATCGCCCTGGCGGAATCGATCGTCCCCTGTCGGACAAGCTGGGCGAGAGCGTTTCGATCGAGGATTTCGGCGCGCGCAGCGGCGAGGACGTCGTGACCGCGATGACCAAGGCCTTCCGTTCGTTTCGTCCGGATTCGCCTGGGGTTCTGGTGGTACCGCCCGGCGACTGGCCGGTTGGGGCATCGGTGGACTGGTCTGGGTTCAAGCACGTTACCTTGCGGATCGAACCCGGTGCGGTCTTTCGACATGGCTCGAACGCGATTGTTCTGCCCGCTAGAGTTGACACGGGCACAACACCCCACACCTGTTTCTATGGTGATGGCACGTTGGCGGTTCGCGACAAGGACGTCGTTGCCCACGTTCATCTACCCGCGGGTTGGACTGCCTATTCAAATTTCGCGATGGGTTTGCGGACGCTTGCCGCGAATGTGTCGGGGACAAATAATTTCGCTTGGGGCAGCAATGCTTTGTGCGCCAATGTCAGCGGCAGCGGCAACATCGCGATCGGCAACGATACGCTTACCAAGGTCAAGGGGGGCGCGCTTCCAGCGACCGGCACGCAGACTGGGTACGGTTGGAACAACGTGGCAATCGGCGACACGGCGCTGCGGGATTGCACGGAGGGATACGAGAACCTGGCGATCGGCGCCTTCTGTCTGCAACAGACGACAGCCGGAAAATGGAACATCGCCATCGGGCATGCTTCGCAGATTATTTCCAATAATGCGGACGGTAACATATCGCTGGGCGCTTATGCGCTAGTCACAAACTCGGGTTCCAACAATCTGGCGATCGGGTGGGCGGCTTTAGAGGGGCAATCCACCGGCAGCAACGTTGCTATCGGGCATATGGCCATGAACGCCAATCGAACAGGCCATCTCAATACGGCTGTCGGTATCGAGGCGATGATGCGGATCGGATCGGGAAACCTGAACGTCGCGATGGGAATTGGTACGCTGACCAATTTGACCACTGGAGTCGGAAATACCGGCATCGGAAGCTATGCGCTGAGCCAGGCGACCGGCGCGGCAACGAATAATACCGCTGTCGGCCGTGATGCACTAATCCATCTTGCCACGGGTAACGGCAACACCGCGTTGGGAGCGAGTGCCCTTTCCACCCTGCGCACCTTCAGTAACTGCACCGGGATCGGTGCGTCGAGCGCGGTGACGGGCGACAACCAAGTCCAACTCGGCAATTCCACCGCGGTGCCGTATGCCTTCGCAGCGATACAGACCCGGTCGGATGGGCGTGACAAAGCCGACATCCGCGATACGCTGCTCGGTCTCGACTTCATTAGGGCGTTGCGGCCGGTCGATTTCCGATGGAATTTGCGCCAGGATTATGATGACGCGATGCCCGATGAGGTGAGGAATCAGGCTATGAAACGCACCCGTTTCCACCACGGTCTCATCGCCCAGGACATCCGGTCCGCGATCCAGCAGACCGGACTCGACTTCGGTGGCTTCCAAGATCATGCGATAAAGGGTGGCGACGATGTTCTCTCGCTGGGTTACGAGGAGCTGATCGCGCCGCTGGTGAAGGCAATACAGCAACTGTCGTCGCAAGTGGACGATCTGCAACGACAGTTACACGCGCGTTCGTCGGCCTAGCGCTTGTCTGTTTGGACATACGCGGAATATTGGAAGGCATAAGCGGTCGATTTCAGTACCCTGTGCGCTACCCGGCGAATGCCCTCATGCAGCGACATCGCTCGGACATATGGCGCAACGCCGCCAATCTTCAAAACTTGAAAGCCCGCCTTGGCAAAGACGATCTTCAACGATCGGCGCGTGTGATAAAATACATGCTCCCAAGGGATTAGCCCCGCGCTTTGCTGCTTCAGCAGCTTCTGTACCTTCATGCGGGCAGGAATGGGGCCCCCACCTGGCACCGAGATGAAGAATATACCGTTCGGCGCCAAATATTTTTTGACGTCCGCCAGCAGGGGAAAGGGCTCGCGGATATGTTCAAATACGTCCCACATCGTGATGAAGTCGAACCTGACATCGTCCCCGATGCTCTCGGCATAGTCCTTGATCGAGATCGCGTTGCGAACATTGGGGTGGCGCTGTCGCGCAACATCCACCTGTGAACTCGAAGCATCGAAGCCGTATATCGTCAAGCCGCTGTCTGCCGCGAAGTCAAGAAACCCCCCAACGCCGCAGCCTATATCGAGAACGCTGTGCGGGTCGCCATTATTGAAATTCTTGTCGAAAGCTTTGATATTGTCCAACCATTCTTTGAAAGCGGGATGTTTATGCGCTCGCTGCAGATACACGTGGTCCTCGGTCAGATCATCGGCGGTAAGGTCGACATAGTCAGGAGAAACCGGGGCGACCTCACCTAGCGTCTGATACACATTACAGGACGGGCAATGATAGGATGTGTAGGTCCGGCCTTGAGACACTTCGCTGAAGATAGGTTCAACGACGGTTGAACCACATAGCTTGCATGCTAGCCCATCGCTCATGGAATCTTCCTTTTCCACTATCCTGATCGATGAAATGGTAACCATTCGCCTGAATCTTACAACCTTCAGGGCAGCATTAGCGACAGTTCTTACGGTCGGGATGCTGGCTTCAGTCTTATACAGCAGGAACTCAATTATACGGAGCTTTCGAACTAGGTGACCGCAGAAGAGCGGCAAAGCGGTCGATGACGATATCGGCTGTGTAGCTCTGCGTCATGGCCTTTCGTCCTGCCGCTCCACGCCGTGTGGCTTCCGCCTTGCCCTCGTCGCTGTCGATAAATGCGAGAAGTGCACATAACCCGTCGACATCCCCGGTGCGCAAGGTCCAACCGCAACCTTCCTCGCAGACGACCTGCGCGAGTTCCGACCGTTCGTCGGCCAGTGCTACGATGGGTGCCCCAGCCGCCATCACATTGTACATGCGGCTGGGAACCGACACTCCCAACATGTCGTCGGTGAAGGCGATCAGCGTGGCATCCGAGCAACTGAGCATTGGCCCCAGCATGTCGCGTGGCTGGCGGGGCGCGAATAAAACGTTAGGAAGCGCGGTGCCGGCGGTCGAGATCAATCCGGTCTTGCCGCCATATCCAACGAACAGAAAGCGCAAACGCTCGCGATCCTTCATTCGCTGTGCAGCAGCAAGCGCAGTCTCGATATCATGAGTCCGGCCGAGATTTCCTGAAAATTGCACAACCGTCTTATCGGTCAAGCCGTGTGCGATCGCGAACGGATTAGCCGATCGTTCAATAGGGGCTACCTCAGCCGCATCGCCCCAGTTTGGAATAATCACGATGCCGTGATTATTCTGCATTTTGCGCCTGATCAGCTCGGCCATGTCGCGGCCCAAGACGACGATATCGCTATACGAACGGAATACCCATCCCATGACCCGTTGGATCGCCCGACTGGCCGGCCCGTCGGGGCGGACATGACCAGTCGCATGCAGCACTTCCGGATACACGTCGTGGACGAGTAGGAGACCACGCATTCGCTTCAGCCGGATCACGATGCCAAGTAGTAGCGTTGCAAGCGGTGGATTTGTAACGACCAGCACGGCATCGGTCGAGCGGAACCGGAAAAGTGCAGTCATCGCGACCAAGACGCTGAACGTCACCATGTTCAGTACGCGGCCAGGCATCCAGTCTTTGGAAAAGGCCGTCGAACGCATGCGCCGGATGTCCACTCCCGCATGCATTTCGCGCCATGGCACGGATTGTCCATGCTCGCTGTAGGTCGGTCTGCTGCAAAGGGCGCGTACGTCGAGGTCGCCTACTAGTCCTTCGGCGATACCCGTGACGAAATAACCGGTCGAGGTAGTTTCCGGATAGAAAAGCTCCGAGACGATCCACAAGGTCTGCTTCATCTGTTGGTTCCTCGTAGAATCGCATTAGCTAATTCGCGCCGAAGCGAACTTTCTACGGCGCATCCGACGGCATAGTTGCACGCCGGATCGAGCAGGCTGTCAGACATCGTTGACCGATACAGCGAAGGCATCGTCCGTCGAAACAAGGCAACGCCGACGCGTGGAATCGGCAAGTGTGCGAATGCTCCGCCCACATCCTCACGCAGCCACTTTGCTGCGTCACAATAGCTGAAGGCGACGGCGTCGGCCGCCAGAACGCGGCCGGTGACGTCGTCAGCGGCCGCGCATGCGAGTACCTGTGCGGCTCCTTCCGCCCCGATCATGGAGCGTTCGATATCTCCCGGCGGGACAGGCCAGATGCCGATCCGCTGCCAAAGGTGCAGCATTCGTTCTACCTTGCCTATCCTTGTCGTGCCGATGATTGCCGGAAAGGCAACCGACACCGTGGCGAACCGATCAGTCTGTAGTCGCCGCAGTGCATGATCGCCATCGAGTTTGGAGTTGCCATAGGCATCCTCGGGTGCGGTCGGCGTGTTCGGATCGATCCGCTCGCATGCGCCGAAGATCGAAAAGGAACTGATGGCGACGTACCGTGCGACGCCCGCATCCCTCGCAGCGGCGGCAAGTGCGACCTGCAGGTCAACATTGACTGCCCGGAGCGCTGTCTCGGGACCGGTTACGATCCCCGCGCAGTTGATGACGGTTCCAATATCCGAAAAATGTCTTGAATGAAGGCGGCGATAGTCGTCGACGGCGGTGACGCGCGATCGGGCGCCCGTTCGCGCCACCGCACGGGCATCTGGTAAAAGCGTCAGAAGATGGCGCGCTATCGAACTGTTACCGCCGATGATCAGCACGCGGGGGGGGGGGGAGGTCATGTCGGTGCTATGTAAAGCCTGCGGGCGAAACGAAAGGGCTTTTCGTACCGGTTCCTTCGTCACGCTATCGCGGCTAAGGACGCATCAGGAAAAATGGTGCGCGTTCTATGCTTAAACGTCTAACTGATATCGTCCTCGTCATCGTCTCGGTGCCGCTGGCATTGCTACTAGGAATCTGTGTTGCGCTGGCGGTCCTTGTAACCGACGGCCGACCGATATTGTACTGGTCGCAACGCGTGGGACGGCATAACCGCCTTTTCTGGATGCCGAAATTCCGAACGATGCGACGCGACACGCCTGCAGTGGCTACCCATCTCTTGGCAAATCCGAAAGCGACGCTGACGCCGATCGGCGGGCTTCTGCGATCCTCTAGCCTCGACGAAATACCGCAACTCATCAGTGTCCTCATGGGCGCCATGACGATAGTGGGGCCACGTCCAGCGCTATTCAACCAAGACGATCTTATCAATCTTCGGACTGACTATGGCATAGATCGCTTATTGCCGGGTGTCACTGGCTGGGCTCAAGTAAATGGGAGAGACGATCTTTCTATAGATAAAAAGGTCGAACTCGACGTATATTACTTTAATAATCGTAGTTTTTCGTTAGATATAAAGATATTGTTATTGACAATAAAAAATGTTTTTGGCCGAAGAGGAGTGCATCACTAATGCGCTTAAATTTGGCATTTCTATATTCCATAATTAATGGAACTAATAAATTATGAAGAAAAGATCTTCTTCTTATTTTATTTCCCTGCCCAGAAACGCAAAACGTATTGTTGCTTTGTACTTCGATGCGTTACTAATTGCCATGGCAACGTGGTTTTCATTCTTTTTAAGAATTGGAGAGATGCCGCGCGGCGGCTACGAGCTGCTAGTGCCTACGTTGGTTGCTATCGCCTTGGCTTTACCGGTGTTCGTTCGGTTTGGTCTGTATCGCGCGATTTTTCGCTATAATGGTTGGCCAGCGATCATCAGTATTACAAAAGCGGTAGCGCTTTATGGTGTTGTCTATTT